>Ga0180429_10000579_pt1 | contig 32255 bp, 31 predicted proteins | sample SS_ome_FD_132428 | JGI IMG/M metagenome (GOLD analysis project Ga0180429, IMG submission 132428) | Hypersaline lake sediment archaeal communities from the Salton Sea, California, USA - SS_1_S_1 metaG | ecosystem: Environmental > Aquatic > Non-marine Saline and Alkaline > Hypersaline > Sediment ...
GTGTACCTGGTGTGGCTCAACCAGGGAGAGTTTGCTTGCACCACCAGAGGTATGAGTCTGCATAATCGTAGCCTTTGTTCTCATTCGATGTCGCAAAAGGCAATGCGAAAGCCATGCCATTTAAAAAAACAAGTAAAAACAGCATGTTGCAGCGCGCTTCTTTGGCGCGACGGCAGTTTGTCGCCGGCTGCACCCGGTCTGCAGGGGCGGATTGCCAAACAAATGACACCGTGGATGAAAAAGATTCCCTGCCAAGTTGTTGGCATTTCAGGAATTTAGGCAATGTTGATGAGATTTATCTTAATGCTTGGCTTGTGAAACCCTCAGGTCTGTTATCCCGAGGAAAATCAAATGTTCACACATCTACTCATCACGCTGTTCATCTCTGCTTTTCTGATGTTGCCGGTCCTGGCAGCGGTAGAAAAGCTGCAGACCGGCATGGTGAATCCCGGTTACGAGGAAAACCGCCTTGGTTCAAGGATTCCTTTCTGGATATTCGGGAGGATCTCGAAGAGGCCACTACTGTAGGCAAACGCTTGATCCTGTGCTTCTACCAGGATGGCTGCCGTTACTGTACGAGGTTGCTCAAGAACAATTTCGGTAACCGCGAGATAGCGCAGAAAACCCAGCAGCACTTCGAGGTGATAGCGATCAACATGTGGGGCGACCGCGAGGTGACGTAACTTGGCGGAAATCAGACAACTGAAAAGCAGTTTGCCAAAGCCATGCGCGTGCAATACACGCCGACACTCTTGATGCTGAACGAGGCAGGCAAGGTGGTTCTGCGTATCAACGGTTACTTTGCCTCGCACAAGTTCAACGAGGCATTGGATTTCATGGCGGAGAAGTGCGAAAAGGCGATGGGTTTCCGCGAGTACTATGCTGAAGTGGCTCCGGTAGCGGCCAATGGCCAGTTGAACGAACTGAAGGCATCGTTGCCGAGCCCCTGCGGCTAAAGGATGATCGCACCGAAAGCTACCGAGCCCTGCTGGTCATGTTGGAGCAACAGACCTCCCGGGAATGTGACGAATTGCACCGCGATACCCTTAAGCGCGCGTTGGTGGCATATGAATTGACGAACCTGGATGTCGCCACCGTCGACATGTGGTCTCAGGAGATTGTCCAGACCCCGGACGGACGTGAGATGAAGACTCGTGAGTGGGCGAAAGAACTCGACGTAAAGCATGCGCCAAGCCTGGTGTTTTTTGATACCGAGGGGAAAGAGGTTTTCCGCACCGAGGCCTATCTGAAAAGCTTCTATATGCACGGTGCCATCGACTACGTGGTCAGCGGCGCCTACAGATCACAACCGAATTTCCAGCGTTACCTGCAGCATCGTATGGATGCGCTGCACGCAAGGGGTTTCGAAATTGATTTGATGGATTGAAGGCAAACGCATCGCCGCTGTGCGGTACGTTGATTTGCGTAATCAGTCGCGACTCAGGGCGAAGCGGCCACTGCCCAAGGCAAATATCGCCAGCCCTCCAAACAGGTAGAAGGCCTGGAGTTCCAGCCGCCAGCCGCCGTGTTGGGTGAGGGCCATGAGGTCCGCACTGTGAACGAGGGCGATGGCAAAGATCATGTTGATGACGATCAGCAGGCCACCGAGCCGTGTCATCACGCCGAAGATAAGCATCAGTGGCGCCAACACTTCGCCAATGAACACGCCGTAAGCCAACATGGCCGGCAGTCCAGCAGACTCGAGGCTGCTGCTGATGAAATTCAGCGATTCCGGGTGCAGTACCTTGTGAATTCCATGGAGCAACATCAAGCCACCGACGGTCAGTCGCAGGACCAGTTTTCCAAAAGCAGTGCCAAAGCTAGATTCGTACATGTGTCGGCTTTCTCTCGGGACCCCTACGGGTTTTGTGCCCTGCTTAAAGCCCTTAATCTGAACCAGAATGACGATAGATACAAGGTCAGGAACAGGGCTATGGTCACCTCCCGCCATTCAGAGTGACCGAAATTCTTGAGGATCTCATTGTGAGACCAATCGCAAAACCTGACGATGGTAAACAGCACTGCCGCTGAAAAGCATAGGTTTGGTACGCTCAGCCAATATTTCCAGGAGTCGACCGCGTGCTCCTTGACGATGCCGAATTTGCGCAAGAGAGGCCAGACAAAGCCGGCAAGAAAAATCCAGCTCTCGACCACGAAGCGGGGTTTCTGGTCAAACCAGGAAGAGACATTATGCAGGTTGGTTTCCTGTTGGTCGTTGAGCTGGCGGAAACTCTCCGGCGTGTCCCAATGAAAATACCACTGGCCCCAACTGGCTTCCTCGCCGGCAAAGTAGATACAGGCAAGTGCCCACATCAAAAGCCAGACTTTGGCGTTCTTGGGTAACAACCGGGAGTACTTCACGGAGGCCAGGAAGGCCAAAAAAATGCCCGGGATCTGGATACTCCAGACGACATGCTCAGAAATGCCGGCTTCTTCGTCATGGTCCTTTGCAACAAAGGAATGCAGGTAGAAGTCGGGTTCAAACGCGGCAAGGTAGAATACCGAGACTCCCATGACTATCGCAATGACATGAGCGAAGACCGAAAATACGGGTGTATTAATTGTCGTTACCGACACAGCACGTAACCTGACATAAAAAATTAACCTGTGAATGATACAGGCTTGTGGCCGGGAATTCCCAACCACTCTGATTAATTGCAGATCAACTGTTTACCGCATCGAGTGCCTGGTCGATATCTGCAATGATGTCATCTACGTGTTCGATACCCACCGAGATACGCACCAGGTCTTCGGAAACGCCAGCGCTCGCCAGTTCCTCAGGGCCCAACTGGCGGTGCGTGGTGGAGGCCGGGTGACAGGCCAGTGACTTGGCATCGCCGATATTCACCAGTCGCAGGATCATCTGCAGCGCATCGATGAACTGTGCGCCTGCCGCACTCCCGCCTTTGATGCCAAAGCTGAGTATCCCTGAGGCCAGACCACCGGTGATCTTCTTGGCGTTGGCATTGTGCGGGCTTTCAGGCAGGCCGGCGTAATTCACCCAGGATACTTTGGGGTGAGCCTTCAGATGTTCGGCAACTTTCTGGGCATTTTCGCAATGGCGTTCCATGCGCAGACCGAGAGTTTCCAGGCCCTGTAGTATCAGGAAGGCACTGTGGGGTGCCAAGGCCGCACCGGTGTTGCGCAGTGGAACGACGCGGCAGCGGCCGATGTAGGCGGCAGGCCCCAGCGCTTCCGTGTAGACGACACCATGGTAGGAGGGGTCCGGTTCGTTGAGCATAGGGAAGCGCTCGGCATTACCTGTCCAGTCGAACTTACCAGAATCGACGATCGCACCACCAATGGTAGTCCCATGGCCGCCGATGTACTTGGTGAGCGAGTGGATGACGATATCCGCCCCGTGCTCGAAGGGCCTGCACAGGTAAGGGGTAGCGACCGTGTTGTCCACGATCAACGGGACGCCGTGTCTGTGTGCAATTTCAGCCAGCCTTTCCAGGTCGACGACGTTGCCCGCCGGGTTGCCGATGGACTCACAGAAGAGTGCACGGGTTTTGTCATCGATGAGGGATTCCATTTTGTCGAAATCGTCGAAAGAGGCCATCCGAACCTCCACGCCCTGGCGTGGGAACGTATGTGCGAACAGGTTGTAGGTGCCGCCGTAAAGTTGGCTGGTACTGACAATGTTGTCGCCGGCCTGGGTGATGCACTGGATTGCATAGGTGATCGCTGCCATGCCGGAAGCCAGGCACAGGGATGCGATGCCGCCTTCCATGGCCGCGATGCGCTGTTCGAGCACATCGGTGGTGGGATTCATGATGCGCGTGTAGATGTTGCCGGGTACTTTCAGATCGAAAAGGTCGGCACCGTGTTGCGTATCGTCGAAGGTGTACGATGTGGTTTGGTAAATGGGGACAGCTGCGGCCTTGGTGGTGGCCTCGGACTCATAGCCGTGGTGCAAAGCCAGTGATTCCAGCTTCATGATGCCTCCTGACGTGATGGTGGTTGTGAAAAATGGCCACTCTTACGGTGGCTGGCAGGCGGCTAAGGATCACTAATTTGGCGGCATCGCACAAGCTCGAAATTCGCCTGTGAAGCGTTTCAGTCGTAAGTGACCCGTTCGCCGTTTAGAGAAGCGCCTTCGCCGCCGAGAAGCCACAGGTACATGGGGACCAGGCTGTCAGGGCTTTTCAGCGCTGCATTGTTTTCCCCGGGGAAAACCCTTTTGCGCAGGGCAGTCAGGGTGGGGCCGGGGTCGACCAGGTTGACGTGGATGCCCGTCTCAGCGACTTCCTTCGCCAGCATGCTTGCCATGTTTTCGAGTGCCGCCTTGCTTGCGCCGTAGGCGCCCCAAAACGGCTTGGCTTCCGCCGCAACACTGTCGGTGGTGAAAATAACACTGGCCTGTGGTGCAGCGGCCAGCAAGTCGTAACAGGCCTGCGTGAGCAACATCGGGCCATTGAGATTGACCTGCATGACCTTCATCCAGTCCTCGGGCTCGTAATCCTTGATGCGTGACAGGTAGGGCAACAGCGCGGCATTGTGGACCAATCCGTCCAGACGGCCGAAATTCTCCTGCAGGGTCAGCGCAAGCTGGTCAAAGTCGGCAGGTATGGCACCTTCGAAGTGCAGCGGGTAGATGGCTGCCTGGGGGGCGCCCATTGCCTCGATCTCGTCGTAAACCCTCTCCAGTTTGCTGACGGTTTTTCCGAGCAGGACGACCGTGGCGCCATGTTTGGCGGCGGCCAAAGCGACAGCACGGCCAATGCCGTCGCCGGCTCCAGTAATAAGGATCACGCGTTCGGTCAGGAGGTCAGCGGGAGCTTGATAATCTGCAGGGTACTTCATCAGGCATTGTGTTGAGTGAATCAGGAGGCAAGTTTACACCAGGGCTTCGTCGGTATGCCTTTACTCCCCGATAACCTGTACCGAGACACTGCGGCTTCTTGGTCAATCCAGTTCGATCATCATCAGCGACAGCCATTGACCGAGCAACAAATCGCCACCCTGCACGGCAACGCTTTCACTACTGCCGAGCAGCATAGCGATCAGATGCGATTGGGCGTTCTCCGGTTCGTCGGGGTCGCAGTCGCGCAGATGGATATCGTTGTGCTGGTAAGGCCGGTCTGCTGGTGCCGGGTTTTCGAAATAGTGCTTGATGTCTTCGCGCAGTCGTTCCTCATCCTCGTTGATCGTTATGGCAGTCGTGGTGTGCTGGGAGGTGATGGCAACAATGCCTTCGCCAATGCCGCTGGCACTGACGATCCTTCTGACAGATGGCGTGATGTTGTGAAGGCTTGTTCCGGCCTGGGTCGTGAAAGTCACCAGTTCGAAGTAAGTTTTCATCAGAAAAGGCTTCTCGGGCAGTCGGCCCTGATGGGTTTTCAACGTGCTCGCCAGGCACTCCAGAGCAGGCCGATAGGGGTCAGCTGATGGCGGCGGTTCGTGGCATAACCCCGTTTTCGGAGCAGGCGGGCGAGGCGGACACTCTGTGCGGCATAGCGCGTAGCCGGGAGCGTGGCCTGGTTATCCGCAAGCATTCCAAGCTGTATGTCGCCGACTGACTCGATCAATTGATTACCCAGGTCGGCCAGTGCCTGGGATTGTGAAGGCTTCTCCAGCTCTTCTGCCTCGAGTCGTGTTGTGGCGAGCATGTCAGCGGGCAGGCTGATGTAGTGGTCTCGCAGGTCTTGCGCCAGCTCCGCCAGACGCCTGGTGATGGCGATGTGTCTCCCCAGTTTGTTGATGCTGGCCTGTGGAAGTGCGTCGCTGCATCCGCATAGCAGCATCAGTCGGCTGCCATACTGTTCCTCGCACTGGTTATGCAACTCATCCAGGGATTGCGGTTGACGACGAAGAATACGTTGTTCAATCGCATTGAGCGCAAGATGCATCTGCTCGACCTGCGTTGACTTCTGTACCTGTGGCGAGAGTGCCTCGGCGATTGGATGTCGTGCCTGGTCGTCCAGCATCTTCTGCGCTTCTTCTCGCCACCAGTCGAGTTTCAGGCGGGCGACACCTGGGTCGTTGGCCTTGGCCGCGATCCTGTCGATGTGGTCGAACCAGGCAAACCAACGTGCAAGCGCATGCTGCTGCTCGGGAAGGCTGAAGCGCACCACGTAATACGCCGCACTACCGGGCTGCGTTGCGCTGTTCGGAAAGTCCCACTCGGACGCGTCGCTCATGCCTCAAACCCACTGCTCAGCATGCCGATGATTTGCCGGGGATGGTCGATGTTGATATCACTATCCCAATTCTCGATTGGGTCTTCGGCGTAGATGTAGCCAAAGGTTGCGCCAATGGTGGTGCATCCGGCGGCGCGCCCAGCCTGCATGTCGCGCCCGGCATCGCCAACGTACCAGCAACGCTTGGCTGGGACGCCGAGCAGTTGGCAGGCGAATTCGATGGGTTCCGGGTGTGGTTTGCGGTTGCTGCAGGTGTCCCCACTCACAATGGCGGGCGTGCGGGTGTGCAGGCCCATTTCAACCATCAGCGGATCGGTCAGCCAGGCCGGCTTGTTGGTGACAATACCCCATGGGATGGCATTGCTTTCCAGGTGCTCCAAAACCTCGTCCATGCCATCGAACAGGCGGGTGTCTCTGCATAGATTGTTCAGGTAGACATCCAGTAGATACTGACGCCGTTCTTCAAACCCTGCCTCGTCAGGCTGCATGTTGAAGCCAAGCTTGATCAGTGCAATGCCACCATGGGAGACCACCGGACGGATCTGCTCAAAGGGTAACTCGGGCAGGCCATAGTGCAGCAGGGTCTGATTCAAGGCATAGGCCAGGTCCGGTGCAGTATCGGCCAGGGTCCCATCAAGGTCGAAAAGAACGGCCTGCGGAGCGTGCAACATGGGTCAGCCGGGGCGGCGCGTGGCCACCATGTAATTCACGTCCACGTCGCGCGGGTCCAGCTTGTACACCTGGGTGAATGGGTTGTAGGTCATGCCGATGATGTCGTGGCTTTCCAGCCCTGCATCACGAATCCAGTGGTTAAGCTCCGAAGGGCGGATGAACTTTGCATAGTCATGGGTGCCTTTCGGTAGCATGTTCAGCACGTACTCGGCCCCGACGATCGCGAACAGGTATGACTTGGGGTTTCGGTTTAGTGTCGAGAAAAACACGTGGCCGCCAGGTTTCACCAGGTCATGGCAGGCCTGGATGATGGAGCCGGGGTCCGGCACGTGTTCCAGCATTTCCATACAGGTGACCACATCGAAGGAGGCTGGCTGTTCGCGCGCCATTTCCTCTACCGGAATACGCAGGTAGTTCACATCCAGCCCGGACTCGAGCAGGTGCAGTCGCGCGACTTCCAGTGGGGCTTCGCCCATGTCGATACCGGTTACCTCGGCGCCCACGGCGGCCATCGATTCCGACAGGATGCCGCCACCACAGCCCACATCCAGCACATGTTTGCCGTTGAGCTTCGCGATCTGGTCGATATAACCGAGGCGCAGAGGATTGATGTCATGCAGCGGTTTGAATTCGCTATGGGGGTCCCACCAGCGGTCGGCCAGTTCCTCGAATTTGCGGACCTCACCGTGATCGACGTTGTGTGCTTCAGACATGCCGTAAACCTCTATTCCCAGGACGACAAGTATACCGCGTGCCAGATGGCTTATTCAGGCGGTCCGTCGGGGTATTTGCCGGTGATGCGGGCATGCCAGCGGGTTGCTGAGTTGGCAATGGACTGCATGTCCATGTTGCTCAGCTGGCCATTGGCCAACAGGCGGCGTCCGGCTATCCAGACATCGCTGACCTGTTCACGTCCGGCGGAATAAACGATTTGCGAAACCGGATTGAACAGGGGTTGCGTGTTGAGTTGCCCGAGGTCGATAGAGACAATATCGGCTTCTTTCCCGCTCTCCAGCGAACCGATTCTTTCCGCCTGGCCCAGAGCCCGTGCACCGTTGATGGTGGCCATCTCCAGTACGTTGTTGGCAGGAAGGGCGCTCGCGTCATTCGCGATACCTTTGCCCAGCAGCGCTGCGGTTTTCATTTCGCCCAACATGTCGAGATCGTTGTTGCTCGCAGCGCTGTCGGTACCCAGGGCAACGTTGATCCCCGCGTTCACGAGGGTTTGTACCGGGCAAAAGCCAGACGCGAGCTTGAGATTAGACTCCGGGCAGTGCACGACGTGGGCACCACCGGCAGCGAATCGGGCAATTTCGTCATCGGTCAGCTGCGTCATATGCACGCCAACCAGAGAGGGGCAGACCAGGCCGAGCCTCTCCAGTCGTTCGATCGGGCGAACTCCATGGGTTTTCAACCCTTGTTGCACCTCGTCGTTGGTTTCATGCACATGCATGTGTATCGGGATATCCAGTTCGTTATCCAGGGTCAGCATGCGCTGCAGGGGTTCGTCAGAGACCGAATAGGGCGCATGTGGGGCGAAGGCCGTACTGACCAATGGTTCGTTGCGGAACTGATCATGTACCTCGATTGCCTTGCTCAGGTAGTCGTCGGCATCGCTGGCCCAGGCGGAAGGAAAGTCGATGAGAATCAGACCGACCACACTGCGAATGCCTGCTCCCTGCGCCACGCGTGCGGTCACGTTGGGGAAGAAGTACATGTCGTTGAAGCAGGTGGTGCCGCTGCGAAGCATCTCGGCTACGGCCAGGCGTGTGCCATCTGCCACGAATTCCTCGTGCACCCATTTGGCTTCCGCTGGCCAGATGTGGTCGTTCAGCCAGGTCATCAACGGCATGTCATCGGCAAGTCCCCGGAAAAGGGTCATCGCGGCATGTGTATGAGCGTTGACCAATCCTGGAATCAGTGCGTGCCTGGGTAGGTTGACGGTGCGGGCTGCCTGGATCTGCTCTACGGCTTCGCTCGTGGGCAGGATGGCGGTGATGCGCCCGTTGTCGATGGCGATGCTGTGATTGCCCAGAATGGTTTTTTCGGGTACCACCGGAATGACCCAGCGGGCGTGGATGAGTGTTTCGACTTGCACGGAATCGGCATCAGGTAGTGTTGGTGGGCGCTAAGTTAGCGTAGTCCGCGTTTTTTCGCAGCAGTTAAAGGGCTTTTGTCTTCGTTGCCGTCCAGGCAAGAATGCCCCTGAGGGTGCGCGGTCTGAATAACCAGAGAAGAATCCTCAGCCGCCTGCCTGATCACCACAGCTTTGGATCGCGCAAGGAGTCGACACACTCCAACTTTGCGGATAGCGGGATGTTTTCGCCGTTGTTGAGGACCATGGCCTGCCACCCGAACGGGTATTGGAGCGGATAGGGTGGTTGGAAATTTTCTGCAACAGCGGCGTTGAAACCAAATCTGCTGTAGTACTCTGGATCCCCGTAAACGAAAAGAATGTTGGCCCCCAATGTTTTCAACATTCTGATGCCGTTTTCGACCAATTCTGAACCGACCCCTTTTTTTTGAGCGCCGGGCCTGACGCCCAGGGGTGCCAGGATATATCCCTGCCAGTTCTCGGCCTGACGGACGCTCACCGGGCTGAAGGCCACGTGGCCGACCGGGCCATCTTTTGTCTCTGAGACCAGGTTGATTGTCGGTGGGTTCGTGTTTTCGTTGAGAAGGTTCTCGGCGAATCTCGAGATAATCTCTCCCTCGCCTGCGGGAAAGGCAGATAAATGGATACGACGAATCGAGTCGGTATCCAGGGTGGTGGCCTTTCTGATGCGGGTCATTGGGGTGCGCTTCCTCTCTCAGCAAGCGGGTATATGCAGTTGGGGTACATGCAACCTTTCTTCGCTAGTGTGATATCAGGCCACAGTTTCAACGGCGCCGAAAAGATGTTCCTTATCAGGAAATCTGATTCGCTGAATTTTGAGAAACCATAAACCTAGTGACTTACAATCACGCTTTTCTTCGGACCTCGAGATGCAAGAAATCTTACTGGATATTCCGATCAATGCCGATGCTGCAATGGTATGGCATGAGGATGTGTTCTACCTGCTTGATCAGCGCAAGCTGCCACTGCGGGAGGTCTTTATCCGTTGTGACGATGCGCAAAGCGTCGCGGAGGCCATTCGCGCGATGGTGGTGCGTGGCGCGCCGGCAATTGGGATTTCAGCTGCTTACGGTGTGGCGCTGGCTGCCCGCCAGCGGTTTGCCCAGTCGCCAGAAGGCTGGCGTGACCTGTTGGATAATGATCTCAAGTTGCTGGCCGAATCACGCCCGACTGCGGTGAATTTGTTCTGGGCGATCGATCGTTGTCGCGAATTGCTGGCGACTTTGGGGGCGAGTGATCCCTTCCCGCCGTTGCTCGCGCTGGCGCAGCAGGTGCACGAGCAAGACCGTGCCGATAACCGTCGCATGGGCGAGTTCGGGGCCTCGCTGATCGGTGCCCCCGGGGCGGTGATCACGCACTGCAACACGGGTGGTCTGGCGACTGGGGGACATGGTACTGCGCTCGGTGTCATCCGGTCTGCCTACGCCCAGGGAAAAATAAACGGGGTATTTGCTGACGAGACGCGCCCCTGGTTGCAGGGAGCGCGCCTGACTGCGTGGGAACTGGTGCATGACAACATCCCCGTGCGGCTGATGGCCGACGGCGCCGCCGCGGCACGCATGGCAGCAGGAGGGGTTGTCTGGGTGATTGTGGGTTCTGACCGCATTGCGGCCAACGGTGATGTCGCCAACAAGATCGGTACCTACGGCCTGGCGGTTGCGGCCCGTCACCATGGCGTGAAATTTATGGTTGCGGCGCCCACGTCGACAATCGATCCACATACGCCAAGCGGCGGCGATATTCAGATCGAGACGCGCGACCCCGGCGAGCTATTACTTTGTGGCGGCACACAGGTGGCGGCAGAAGGTGCCGGGGCGTGGAACCCGGTTTTCGATGTGACGCCGGCGGAACTGGTGGATGCAATCGTGACAGAGAAGGGTGTGATCCTTAATCCAGATAGCGATGCCATTGCAGCGCACCTGCAAGCCTAAGTCACTGATGTTCGCCAACTACAGCCTATTCGGCGACAATGGCCGATCTTTCGGCATGTAGTACCTTTTTTGGAGCCGGTCATGCTTATCGCCAAATCTTTGTTTTGTTCCCTGTTGATTACCCCGTTGCTCATGTTGAGTGCTGTGGCGGGTGCGGAGCAGCATTGCGTGGTTCTGCAGTATCACCATGTAAACGGAGAGACCCCGGGCATCACCAGCGTAACCCCGGGGCAGTTCCAGCAGCACCTCGATTATCTGCACAAGAACAGCTTTCATGTCCTGCCGCTTTCCGAGGTGGTGGACAAATTACAGGGAAAGCGAGAGCTGCCCGACAAGTGCGTGGCTCTGAGCATTGACGACGCCTTCGAATCTGCCTATAGCGAGGCCTGGCCCCGAGCCAGAAAATACGGCTATCCGCTGACAGTTTTCGTTAGTACGGAAAGCGTGGATCAGGGCGTTGGCGGCTATATGTCCTGGGAGCAGATGCGTGAGATGGCGAAGGATGGCGTGGAGTTCCAGAATCACAGTCGTTCGCACGACCACCTGGTGCGCCTTCATGGTGGTGAATCCATGGAAGACTGGGAACAGCGTGTCGCGTCCGAAATCCTCGTCGTCCAGAATCGCATCCAGGCAGAGCTCGGCAGCACACCCACCCTTTTTGCCTACCCCTACGGTGAATACAACGTTTCTTTACAGCGCCTAATCCAGTCGATGGGGCTGGTCGGGTTCGGACAGCAGTCGGGCCCGGCCTGGTCAGATGGGAACTTCGGTGCTTTGCCGCGGTTTCCGATGAATACCGTCTACGCGAGCATGCGCACCTTCCCGACGAAAGTAAGCACCCTGCCATTGCCGATTGTCGCGGCCGAACCACAAGAGCCGTTGGTGGAGGATGATGTTTGGCAACCGACGCTGACCCTGAAGTTCGCGCCAGGCGTTGAAAATTCCAAACGCCTGACCTGTTATGTCAATGGCAGTCCGGATGTTGAGTACCGTTGGTCGGAGGATGGCATGGTGGTCGAGGTGACACCGAAAGGGGTATTGCAGGTGGGACGTAACCGATACAACTGTACGCTCCCGGGACCGGAGGGCCGGTATCACTGGTACAGTCACAATTGGCTGCGTCGCAACGCCGATGGCAGCTGGTACCGGGAGGCAATCGCAGTCGGGCATTAGCATCGCGGGTTTTGATCCCCTGGCAAAGATGTGTAGGAAAATAAGAATTAGAAAAAGCTAATAAGCTAATGTATCATCGGCGGCAATCAACTTACTGAAAACTGCCGAAAATGAAACCTCTAGCCGTCCTCCTGGGGATGCTGGTTGTGTCTTCAGGGGGACACGCTTACCAGCCAGTTCGCTTTGTGCCCCCTCCAGTACCTTACTTCGTCCCACCAGCACAGCCCTTGCATCCTTTTGCCCTTTCGCGTTTCCCGATGCCAGTGCCGCCAACGCACTTCACTCCGCCCATTCCCTGGCAGGTGCCGCACCATCCGACCAACAAGGCGCAGATGCGTGCTGAACCCGCTATTGAAACCCTGCCGGTTGAAACCGAGTTGAAGGAGCCCGTGGCGTCATCTTCCCCAAGCGTAGACAAGCCGAAGGTAAAGGCTTCCGCGAGCGAATCACAACAAACGTTTCTCAACATGCTGCTGCCAATTGTCGAGCGGGAAAACGACCGTTTGAGAGGTCTGCGCAGCGATGTCAAGCACCTGTTGATCGACCTTGAAAGCGGGCGAGCCACCGACGCGCAACGTCAACAGTTGCTCGCATTGGCCCGTCGTTACCGGGTGAATGGCAAGGTACTGGAGGACGCAGAGGCCCGTCGGGATCTGCTGTCCCGTATTGACACAATCCCCTCGGCGTTGGCCCTGGCGCAAGCAGCAAACGAGAGTGCCTGGGGTACTTCGCGTTTCGCGCGCGAGGGCAACAATCTTTTCGGCATCTGGACCTATGACGAGAGCAAAGGGATGGTGCCGAAAGGACGCCCGGAAGGGGCCAAGTACCTGGTGCGTAAGTTTGAGAATTACGATGCATCGGTTCGCTATTACCTGCATACCCTCAACAGCCATCCGGCTTACCAGCCATTGCGAGATGCTCGGGCGCAGGCACGAAGCCAGGGCAAGCAACCCGAGGCGATGAAACTGGCCGCAGGACTGCTCCGTTACTCGGCCAAGGGGGAGTTGTATGTCAAGCTGATTCGTCAGTTGATTACCCGTTACCAGCTGGCAGGCTTGGTTGCTGAAAACCGCAGAGCGGGTTGATCCTGCTCAAACGACGGATGTATTGATGCCCTGTATTTAGGGAACACCCTAACGACAAGACCGTTGTGCTTGGGTAACTTCCTGCCAAGGAACGATTGCAGGGGGATGGGGGATGTCTATGTCGCGCGGATATGGGGCGTTCGTATTTGCTGGTTTGCTGGGCGTTGCCTCGACTTCGGTGGCGGAGGAGCCAAGCGAATTCGACGTGGCCATGGGCCTGCAACCGGATTTGGCCAATGGCGCAGAACTCTACCGTAAATGCGTTTCCTGCCACGGTGCAGAAGGCTGGGGCGATCGCTCTGGTAGTTACCCGCAGATTGCCGGCCAGTTATCGTCAGTGGTGATCAAGCAGCTGGCGGACATTCGCGCAGGCAATCGTGACAACCCGATCATGCGCGCATTCAGCAGTCAGCGTGCCCTGGGTGACGCGCAGGATATCGCCGATGTGGCCGCCTATATCGAACAAATGCCAATGACGAATCGTCACGGCAAAGCGCCGGGCGCTGACCTGGCTCACGGCAAGAAAGTTTACGAGGAAGAGTGTGCCGATTGTCATGGCAGTCAAGGCGAGGGCGATCGGAAGAAGCAAATCCCGGCTTTGCGTGGGCAACACTATCACTACATGGTTCGCCAGTTTAACTGGATACGCAACGGGCGGCGCCGCAATGCTGATCCGGATATGGTCGAACAAATCCAGCGTTTTACAGCACGCGATGTGACCTCTGTGATGGCATATGCGGCCAGCCTGCAGGTGCCGGCCGAGCGCGTTGCACCGCCTGGGTGGACTAACCCGGATTTCCCGCAACACTGGCGAGGCTGGCGCCCCTTAGCCGGCCCGCGTTGATTCCTTCCGCTCGGTGTTGCTACCGAGCGCTTTCAAGGATCAATTGAGTGTGTGGTTTGCGTTTTGCCATGTCTACGGCCGTTTTACCGTCAGTGTCCTTCAGTGAAATGGTTGCGCCATGCTGAATCAGCAGCCTAACGGTGTCAGTCGAGTTTGCCGCCACGGCTTCCATTAGTGCACTCAAGCCATCGTTATCCTGATGGTTGACTGAAGCTCCGTTTGCCAGAAGGAGTTTTACCGAATCGGCGTTGCCGTTGCCGGCGGCCCAGATCAAGGCAGTCGAACCGTCCTCGGCTTTTGCATCAACCGGTGCACCGGCTCCAAGGAGGATCGCGAGAGAGTCAACGTTTCCTTCCTCGCTTGCCGCATGAATCAGTGCGTTACGACCACGCTTGTCTCGTGCGTGGAGATTGGCTCCGCCTTGAAGGAGGAGCGAGACGACCTTGGTATGACCGCGCGCGGCAGCAAGCATCAGCGCGTCCATACCATCCTTGTCCACCGGGTCCACCTTGGCCCCTTTGAACAACAACTGTTCGATCATTTCTGCCTGGCCGTACCGGGCGGCAAGCATCATTGGGGTGAGCCCGGATCGGGTGCGTGCTTCAGGGTCAGCCCCGCGCTCGATCAGCAGCGCCGTCAGTTCGCTTTCGCCATTTTCCGCCGCGAAGGTGAGGGCGCTACACCCATCCTCCATCTTGGCGTTGACGTCCGCTCCCATGCTGATCAGCATGGAAGCGGCGAGCAGGTTGCCGTTTTCGACAGCGTTCATCAGTGCTGTTTTGCCAAAAGCATTGGCTGCGTTGACGTCAGCTCCGCGTTCAATCAGGGCGATCAGTTCATCATCCGCGTCGATCGCGGCCGCTACACGCATTGCGCGGTTAAGCTCGTCGGCGTTTTCCGCGAGTACCCAGGGCGGCATAACCAAACTTGCACCCAACAGCAGCAGTGCCAGTCTGCGGACATTGTGGGGCTGGTCCATGTTTAATTCGCCTCTTCGGTTTCTTCCGGTTCGTCCGGGTATGCGTGTGCGATGCCCTTATGGCAATCGATGCAGGTCTGGCCCTTGTCGATGGCGCGGCTGTGCTTTTTGCGGCCGCTACGGTCCTGTTCATCCAGGTCCATGTTGGCAAAGTCGTGACAGTTCCTGCATTCCCGCGAATCGGTGGCTTTCATCTGATCCCATACGCGGTTGGCCATGGCCCAGCGGTGAGCCTCAAACTTTTCCTTGGTATCGATCTTCCCGGTGATCTTGCCGTAAACCTCTTTGCTCGCTTCGATCTTGCGAATGACCTTGTACACCCACGGCCGTGGAACGTGACAATCCGCGCAATTCGCCTGTACGCCGGAGGCATTTTTGAAGTGTGGTGTTTCCTTGTATTCCGCGTAGACGTTGTCACGCATCTCGTGGCAGGAAATACAGAATTCCATGGTGTTGGTCATTTCCATCGCGGTGTTGAAACCTCCCCAGAAGAGGATGCCGCCTACGATTCCGATAAGAAGTACTACAAGGGTGGGAAGCGAAGCGAACCATTTCAACGAGCGTCGGAACATGCCTTTTTCTTTTTGCATGTGTAGCACTCCATCAGTTGGCATTGGCTCCGCCCATGCTAGGAAAAGTCGGCTACTGATTTATTGTTCCAGATCAAGTGATCGCGGCCGTTGGAGCCGCATATGCCGTTGTCAAAGAGACGAAATGTCTTGGGACGCAGATTGGTAGCACCGTGGGTGGAGAGAAGGCGCAATAGTCATGGTTAGTGTGCTTTGGAAGCTGTGCAGCTAAGCTTGGAAGTATGAAGCCCAGACGCGCTAAATCCCTTTCCCTGGCCTGGCTCATCATTTTGCTGGTTGGTGTTTTGTACGGATGCGCTGGCAAAGGAGTGGAGAAATCGATGCAGGGAGGGCTGCGGAACAACGAGATCCCCCGGTCGCACTGCAGGTGGATATTGTCCCCAAACGCCTGCTAAGCGTGAATTACAGGATAGGAAGCCAAATTAATCGGGGTACAGGCTTTTTGCCGGAGCCCCAAGCTGTTTCTCTTGCCGGTTCGCGTATGAACCTGTTTGGCAGTCCGCCGGCAATTGTGGATTTGCAGCCTGCCGGCAACGAAGAAAAGACCAAGTCACCCGAAGTAACTCAAGCGGTAATTCGTTCAACAGTAGAATGGCAGGCGTTGATCTGGCATCTGTCCAGAGAGTCGGCCAGCCTGGTGCCCGGCAAAGGGGTCGTTCTCGATCTGTTGAGCCAACAGGAATTGTTCCTTTACCTGGACGATGCCGGTGAACTTCACGTGAGTTCACTGGCGGAAAAGCCCGACCACATGGAACACGGCCTGACACTGAGTTTGCGGGAGCTTTTGCTTGGCGCGATTGAACGTATCCATCGGGAGAGCCCGGGAGTCGACTATTTGCTGTTTAACAGCGGCGAAGCGGGTTATCCCTTCGTGTTGTTGATGTTGGCGGATGAGCGGGTGGTTTTTTTCAGACCTGTCGCGGAGGAGGCCTCCGCGGTGGGTTCCTCTGCCCCTGCCCATGCGGCGCAGGCGGCGATTCATACCCTGACGGGGCAGGTACGCAGCCTGACGACGCAGCCCTTTTCGACCATCACCCGTCTGGTCACGGGTTTGAGCACCACGGTATTCGATGTGATGCCTCGATTTGGGGGTTGGGATTCCACCGAATCGCCGCCTCCCGTCGCGAATGCCATGCCGATGGATCTGGACGATTGGGAACAGGAACTCGAGCGTTTGGTGCAAGGTAGTGGAACGCGGGGACGAATTGAATATCTGGTAGATGGACAGGCCTATTTCCCGGCACTCATTCACGCCATCAATGCAGCGCGAGAATCGATTCGGATTCGTCTGTACATCTTCGATAATGATGACTACGCGGTCAAAATTGCCGATCTGCTCAAGTCGCGGTCGTCCGACATTCCGGTACGAATACTGCTCGACGGCCTGGGCACCATAAGCGGAGCAATGGCCAGTTCCGAATTCAGCCCAACCTCGCAGGCGGCGGCACCCGTATCGATTACCCAATACCTCAGGCAAGACTCGGCAGTGCGTGTTCGCATGCTGCCAAACCCCTGGTTGCAGGGCGACCACACCAAAGTTCTGATTTTCGACGAGACGCTGGCGTTCTTGGGGGGGATGAACATCGGGCGAGAGTATCGATACGAATGGCATGACCTGATGGTGGGGTTGCGTGGTGACATTGTGAGAAAGCTCACACGTGATTTTGTTCTGGCCTGGGAGCGAGCGGGTTTTCTCGGTGAGTTGCGTGCCTTGGGGAAAGCAAAAGGCACACCGAGCTCCGGTCAATCAGGTGGGGGTGATTATCCGTTGCGCCTGTTGTACACGAAAAGTGGTGACCCCCAGATACTGCGCACTCAAGTAGCGGCGCTACGTAAGGCGCGGCAACGTGTCTGGATTGAAAACGCATATCTGACCAGTGATGTCATCTTGCACGAGTTGATTGATGCTCGTCGGCGTGGTGTGGATGTGCGGGTCATTCTGCCGTATCGAACAGATTCAGGCTTTATCGGGCGCAGCAATGTGTTGGCTGCCAACCTCTTATTACGCCACGGGGTGCGAGTTTACATCTATCCAGGCATGTCACATGTCAAAGCCGCACTTTACGACGGATGGATTTGTTTGGGGTCGGCCAATTTCGACCGCTTGAGCCTGATATTGAATAAGGAAACGAATATTGCGACATCACAGCCTGAAGCAGTGCAGGGCTTGGTGGAACAGGTGTTTATGCCGGACTTCGAAAGATCACTGGAACTGCAGGAGCCCTTGCCAACAAGCTGGCTCGACCATCTGAGCGAGTTGATAGCCGACCAGCTCTGAATTTGGGGATATTGGAAAATGGACCGCAGGCGTTTCTTACTCGGATCGATGGTTGTTGCGCTCGGTTGTAGTGCGCGACGCCAACAGCCCCCACTCGAGGAACTCTATGGCGGTGCCGGCAGCGCAGAACAGCCTCCCTTGATCGTCATCCCGGGAGCCTTCGGTTCCCGCCTGCTGGATACGCGCACCGCACGCGAGGTGTGGCCACGTTCTTCGGCCAAACTGCTTTTCAGCAGCTACAAAGGGCTTGAGGTGGAGATCGACGAGAGCACCCTGGATCCTCTGCCTGGGACAATCCAGCCTTACGCCGTGTTCCGTCAAGGTTTGGGTCGGGACTTTTACGGCCAGATACTGGATACCCTGGAGCAGGCAGGTGGTTATCGTAGGCGTAACCCCGGAGAGCGGGTGGAGCCGGGTGAGCGAAATTACTATGTTTATCTGTATGACTGGCGGCTGGACAATGTGGCCGCAGTAGCGGGTTTGCACGACCTCATCGAGCAGATAAGGAATGATTATGGCGATGCTCGCCTGAAGGTCGATATCCTGGCCCATTCCAATGGCGGCCTGCTGGCTCGTTACTATGCGCGTTATGGTGTTGCTGACCTGTCCGTGACGGGTCGTTCTCCATCCTTCCTGGGAACGTCGGCAATCAGACGCCTGTTATTGGTCGGAACACCTAATCTGGGCAGTATGCAGCCGATTCTGTCGCATATTCGTGGAGAGGAGATGGGCCTGCGCAAGGTCCCGCCTGAAATAGTCGCAACGATCCCGGGTGCGCCACAACTCATGCCTCATCCCGCGATGCCCTGGTTGCTGGATAAGTCTGGTGATGTGATCGATCGTGATGTGTTTTCCATTGAGACCTGGCGAGATTTTGGCTGGTCGATCTTCGATGGCAGGGTGCGCGAACGAACCATCCAGCGCAAAGGTGGTGGTCGAAAAGGACGAAGCTACCTTGGAATGCTCGAAGCCTATCTTGAAAGACACTTGGCCCGTGGCAGGCGGTTTCTGCAGTTGATGGCCCATGACCCGGACCCCAGAGATATCAAGCCATTCGTGTTTGGTGGTGATTGCGAGGCCACTTTGTCAAGGTTGGTGGTGGAAGAACAGGGATATCGGTTGGTTGCCAGGGAACAGGCTGCGGCGATTGTGAAACCTCTGCCGGGTATCGATTACGATCGTATGATCAATGAACCTGGCGATACTGTGGTGACGCGTGACTCATTGATGGGCAGTTGCTCGAAAACCCTTCGAGCGGGCTTTGCCCCGATACCTGAACTGGCGATCGCGCATTCAGTCTTCCTCTGCGAGCGCCATCAGTTCCTGACGGGAAATGCAGTCTTCCAAAACAACGTGTTGCATACGTTGCTAAATCTTAAGTCCCCCATTTCCGGTGACTACAGGCAACCAACAGGTGAGGTGGGTGGATGATGGAAAGATTTGCAAATAACCGTATGTTGCAATTGATGGTTGTGTGGCTGGTCGGACTCTGGCTGGCCATGGCGATCGAGCCATTCAACCGTTTTGACTGGTTGCTCGAGAACATACTCGTGTTTGTTTACGGCGCGTTGTTAGTGGCGACTTACAGGGTGTTCACTTTTTCGAACCTCTCTTACGGTCTGTTCACTCTTTTCATCAGCCTGCATCTGGTGGGCGCGCATTACACCTATTCGGAAACGCCATTGGGTTTTTGGTTGCAGGACTGGTTCGGCTTCTCTCGCAACCATTACGATCGGATCGTGCATTTCGCGTTCGGTCTGTTGATGGCCGTGCCTTTCCGCGAACTGCTCACTCGTGCGGCGGGCGTCCGTCGGGCCTGGTCCTATGTTCTCGTGTTGCTCACTGTGCTCGGGTTTAGTGGTTTTTATGAAGCTCTCGAAGGCCTGGTCGCGATGATCGTAAGCCCCGAGTTGGGTGCGGCCTATTTGGGAACCCAAGGGGATGAATGGGATGCCCAGAAGGACACGGCATTGGCTTTTGCCGGAGCCGGGGTCGTGATGTTTATGGTTTGGCGACTCGATAATCGGACGAGATCTTTTGGGTGAGCCAGGCCTCGTTTGCCAGCGGGCAGGCTCTCAGATGAGAAATTGCGCGACATAAAGGATGGTGACATTCGTCAATGCGTTTTGTGTTCGCTCATGCTTAACTTTCCACTTCGTTAAACGCATCCAAGGAAAATTCCCGTGTCCCCTCGGTTTTGGAAAACCGGTGTTTTGCTTGCAGGGTTTATGGCGCAAATGGTCACGGCAGCGGATCAACCTGCCTTGCCGGAAGGCTATTGTCATTGGCAGGTGAGCAATTTTGCTATCGAACAGCCTTTGTGCGGCCTAAAGGGCGATCCGGATCGTGGCCGGCGGATTGCGGCAGACAGTCATGCGGGGAATTGCCTTGCCTGTCACCAGATGCCGATTCTTGAGGAATCTTTTCACGGGACCATCGGGCCGTCGCTGCACAGGATTGGCGCACGTTACACGGAGGCGCAGTTGCGCCTGCGCATTGTCGATGAACAACAGGTCAATCCACTCACTATCATGCCTGGGTTCTACCGGGATCCACGCAAGGCCAACCGTGTGGCAGACGGCTTCTGGGGTAAGACCTTTCTCAGCGCACAGCAGGTAGAGGATGTCGTGGCCTACCTGGTGACGCTGAAATGACCAGGTGGTTGCTTGTTGGCCTGGTGATGGCGACACCGGCCTTGGCGTTCGAGCCGGTTTCCGGTTACGAGTTTCTCAACGAGTCCACGCGCGCCATGCAGGATGACGATTTCGAGAATCCCGGCATGGTGTCGGTCGATCGCGGCGCCGAGCTTTTCAATGAGCACCGGCAGGATGAGGAGACCAGTTGCTCCGGTTGCCATGGTGAAGACGGCGTGGAACTCAACACGAAAGAGATCGCTCGCTATCCGCTCTTCGATCCCGGTATCGGAGGGCTGGTGACGCTTCAGGAGCGCATCAATTATTGCTGGGAATACAACCTCGATCGTTTTCCTCTCGAGTACGATCATCCTGATCTCATCGCTCTGGAAACCTTTGTTCGTAATCAGGCTCGCGGAGAGGTCGTCGATGTGCAGGTTGACGGTGCCATGGCCGATTTGATCGAGCAGGGGGAGGTGCTTTACAGAACCCGTTATGGTCAGATCGACATGTCCTGTTACCACTGCCATGTGCAGCATCAGGGACAGATGCTGCGGGGACAGAAACTCAGCCAGGGGCAGGCAAACGGGTTTCCTGAATATCGCCTCGGCAAGGGGCGGATTACCAGTCTGCACGGGCGCATGCGGGAGTGTTTCATCTCCTTTCGTGCCGAACCGTTCGATGCCGGATCCGAACAGTTTCAATTGCTCGAGCTGTACCTGATGCAGCGAGGCAATGGCTTGCCAATCGAGACGCCCGCTGTGCGCTTTTGAGTGACTGGTCAGGCAGCGTCGCCTGCGTTGGCTATGTCGTTTCTTTACCCGTTTTCAAACTTGGAGGTTGCGTCGGTGCCTTGCAGGGCAGCCGCACTTTGGAAGCCTTCGAAGCCTCTCGACAACAGTCAATCGACCAGGACAAAAGGCCATCAGCATGAGTTGAAAACAAAGGCGCCTGGGCAAAGATAGGTCAGGACACCCCGCCTGGGCCGATCACAAGACGAAAATGTGATCGGAAGCTGGACATTCAAGACTGCTCAAGTCGACCTCCGACGGTCGGCTGATGCTCAGAGCCTGCCCTGTTCTCGGCAGCAGGTCGGCGGCGAGGGTGCCGATTCCAGTCGGTTCACCCCGGCTCATTCTGTAGATCAGTTCTGGAGAGAGAGATGAAAAAACCTATATTGATCCTGACCGCCGCTTCCTCGGCCTTCCTCGGTAGCGCGGCGCTTGCCGGTTGCTACGAGCACCAGGCCAAATACGAGATGCGCAACGGTGCCCTGGAAAAAGTCAGTTACCAGATGAACAAACCTGCGCAAAAGGCTGAGGAAGCAAAGGCGGATATCGTGGACACGGCCGTGGCTGCAGGCAGTTTCGAGACGCTGGTCACGGCAGTCAAAGCGGCAGGTTTGGCGGATGTGCTCAAGGGGGACGGGCCTTTCACGGTGTTCGCTCCTTCCGACGAAGCGTTTGCCAAGTTGCCGGCCGGGACGGTAGAAGGTCTGCTTGCGGACAAGCAGAAACTCGCAGAGGTCCTGAAATATCATGTGGTTCCCGGGCGGCTTGATTCTGGCAAGGTCACTTCCATGCGCAGCCTTCCGACTGCCCAGGGAGGGGAATTGCCTGTCAGCAGTATCAAGATTGCGCAAACAGATATCGAAACATCCAACGGCATTATCCATGTGATCGAAGAGGTGCTGATGCCGCAGAGCTAAGTGCTCAGACTGGCAGGGCTTTTTGTCCTGCCAGTCTGTGCCATGTCCAGGTCAACATTTTAGCGGTTTGGCCAAGCCGGCAAATTTGTCTTCGTGAGAGCCAGGGTTGGGCTGAGACGCCCTGTAATGCCCTCTGCGGGGGTTTCTCTTAAACACAGCCTGTGAGGCTGTGTTAGTATTTGCGGCTTAATTTCGTCCCGAAATCGAGAAAAAGCGCGATATCCGACGCGTGAACGGGATGGCCAAAGGAAACCGCCGATGACCGAATTTGCCAAGGAAATCCTTCCGATCAGCCTCGAAGACGAGATGCAGAACTCGTATCTCGAGTACGCCATGTCTGTCATTGTCGGCCGCGCGTTGCCTGACGTGCGCGACGGCCTAAAGCCGGTGCATCGTCGCGTGCTTTTTGCGATGGGCGAACTGAACAATGACTGGAACAAACCTTACAAGAAATCGGCACGCGTGGTCGGTGATGTGATCGGTAAGTACCACCCGCACGGCGACACCGCTGTCTACGACACCATCGTGCGCATGGCCCAGCCGTTTTCGCTGCGCTACATGCTGGTCGACGGTCAGGGTAATTTCGGTTCTGTGGATGGCGATTCGCCGGCCGCGATGCGTTACACCGAAGTGCGTATGGCGAAAATCGCACATGAGCTGCTCGCAGATATCGACAAGGAAACGGTCGACTTCGTCCCCAACTACGACGAATCCGAGCATGAACCCACGGTCCTGCCAGCGAAGATTCCCAACCTGCTGGTCAACGGTTCCTCCGGTATCGCTGTGGGTATGGCGACCAATATCCCACCGCACAACCTGTCCGAGGTGATCGACGGTTGCACCGCGGTGATCGATGATCCGGCCATCGATCTCAACAGCCTGATGGAGATCATACCGGCGCCGGACTTCCCGACTGCCGGCATCATCAATGGCATTGCAGGGGTGCGTGAGGCCTACCGCACCGGTCGTGGGCGGGTATATATCCGTGCACGCACCGAGATCGAGGAGATGGAAAACGGCAAGCAGCGTATCGTCGTTACCGAGCTGCCTTACCAGGTCAACAAAGCCCGTCTGCTGGAAAAGATCGCCGAGCTGGTCAAAGAGAAGAAGATCGAGGGTATTACCGAGCTACGCGACGAGTCCGACAAAGACGGCATGCGCATGGTCATCGAGTTGCGTCGTGGCGAGGTGGCCGAGGTGATCCTCAACAATCTCTACAAGCAGACGCAAATGCAGAGCGTGTTTGGCATCAACACCGTGGCCCTTGTTGACGGCCAGCCGCGCACGTTGAATCTCAAGCAGCTGCTCGAATACTTCATACGTCATCGTCGAGACGTGGTAACCCGCCGAACGCTGTTCGAACTGCGCAAGGCGCGTGAGCGCGCCCATATCCTCGAAGGTCTTGCAGTTGCGCTTGCCAATATCGACGAGGTGATCGCGCTGATCAAGGCCGCGCCGAGTCCGGCGGACGCGAAGAAGCAGTTGGTCCAGAAGGTCTGGAAGTCCGGTACCGTCGAGGCGATGGTTCAGCGGGCAGGCGCAGATGCCTCCAAGCCTGAAGATCTTCCGCCTGGGTTCGGTATGCTGGAGGACGGTTATCATCTGACCGAGACCCAGGCTCAAGCGATCCTGGATCTTCGCCTGCAAAAGCTGACCGGCCTTGAGCAGGGCAAGATCATCAACGAATTCCAGGAGATTCTGGACAAAATAGCCGAGCTGCTGGAAATTCTGGGCAACCCGGACCGCTTGATGCAGGTGATCCGTGACGAGTTGGTCGCAATCAAGGAGCAGTTCGGTGACGATCGTCGTTCCGAGATTGTTACCACGCAGCAGGACCTGACCCTTGAGGATTTGATCACCGAGGAAGACGTGGTGGTCACCCTGTCGCATGAAGGCTACGCCAAGTCTCAGCCACTGGATGTCTACCAAGCACAGCGGCGTGGCGGCAAAGGTAAGGCCGCGACTGCGACCAAGGATCAGGATTTCGTCGAGAAACTGTTCGTGGCCAATACCCACGACACCATCCTTTGCTTCTCCAGCCGCGGCAAATGCTACTGGTTGAAAGTCTACGAATTGCCACAAGCTGGTCGTAACGCACGCGGCCGCCCGATGGTCAACCTCTTACCGTTGGAGCAGGGTGAGCGTATCAACGCGATTCTGCCGATCCGCGATTATGATGAGGACAAATTCGTCTTCATGGCGACTGCCTCCGGCACAGTCAAAAAGACACCGTTGACCGATTTCTCTCGCCCGCGCAGCTCCGGCATTATCGCGGTGGATCTGCGTGAGGATGATCAGCTTATCGGTGTCGACATTACCGACGGTGAATCTTCAATCATGCTCTTTACCTCGGCAGGCAAGGCGATCCGCTTTGACGAATCCAGCGTGCGTGCCATGGGGCGTACCGCCTGTGGCGTGCGTGGCGTCAAGCTAGGGGAGCATCAGCGCGTGATCTCGCTGATCATTGCCAACGATGGTGACGTGTTGACCGTCACCGAAAACGGGTTCGGCAAGCGCACGCCAGTGGAACAGTTCCCGGTCAAGGGGCGCGCGGGAATGGGGGTCATCTCGATCAAGACCTCGGAGCGCAATGGCGACCAGATTGGCGCGGTGCGTGTCATGGAAGACGACGAAATCATGCTGATCACCGATGGGGGCACCCTGGTGCGCACCCGCGTGGCGGACGTCTCGCAGATGAGTCGCGACACTCAGGGCGTGAAGATGATCAGCCTAACCAAGAAGGAAAAGCTGATCGGTATCGAGCGCATTGAAGCCCTTGAAGGGGATGAAGATGCCGAACAGGCTGGCGACGAAGCCAGCGAAGGCGACGAGTCCATTTCTGAAGAATGATAAGGATCGCCTGGCCAGGCCGGCCAGGTGGTTACATTGAAGACCAACTAACCAATCGGAATTCAACCATGGCACGAGTATTCAACTTCAGCGCCGGCCCTGCTGCGCTGCCCGAAGATGTTCTGAAACAGGCGGAAGCCGAGATGCTGGACTGGCATGGTGCCGGCATGTCCGTGATGGAAATGAGCCACCGCGGCAAGGAGTTCATGTCCATTGCTGAGACGGCGGAAGCTGACCTGCGCGAGTTGATGGCGATCCCGGCCAACTACAAGGTGCTTTTCCTGCAGGGCGGCGCTTCCAGCCAGTTTGCCGCCATTCCGCTGAACCTGATCGGCAGAACCGGCAAGGCCGATTACATGAATACCGGCTCCTGGTCCAAGAAGGCGATTGCCGAGGCCAAGCGTTACGGCGAGGTAAACCTGGCTGCCGATACCTACATCGATGGCTCGTTCACCAGTGAGCCTGCTGCCGATAACCTGAACCTTTCGACCGATGCCTCTTACGTGCACTACACCCCGAACGAGACCATTGAGGGCGTGGAATTCTCCTACGTCCCGGAGGCCGGCGACGTGCCGCTGATCGCGGACATGTCGTCGACCATCCTGTCGCGTCCGCTGGATGTGTCCAAGTTTGGTGTCATCTACGCCGGTGCGCAGAAGAACATCGGTCCGGCCGGTCTGACCATCGCCATCGTGCGCGACGACCTGATCGGTACCGCGCTGGATCACACTCCGACCATGCTCAAGTGGGAAACCCACGCGGGTGCGGATTCCATGTACAACACCCCGCCGACCTACGGCTGGTACCTGGCCGGCCTGGTGTTCAAGTGGCTAAAAGGCAAGGGCGGCCTGACCGGCATGGCCGAGATCAATCAGCGCAAGGCCAAGGCCCTGTATGACGCGATCGATGGCTCCGACTTCTACAACAACCCGGTGGATAAGAATTGCCGTTCCTGGATGAATGTTCCCTTCACGCTGGCCAACGCGGAGCTCGATGCCAAGTTCCTGAAGGAGGCAGGTGAAGCAGGCCTGAAGACACTCAAGGGGCACCGTTCGGTTGGAGGCATGCGTGCAAGCATCTACAACGCCATGCCGGAAGAGGGTGTGAAAGCGCTGGTCGAGTTTATGGTCGAGTTCGAGCGTAGCAACGGGTAACGGAGCAGCAGATGTACAAGATTCAGACCCTCAATAATATCTCCGTGGCAGGCCTCGACCGCCTGCCACGCGACAACTATGAAGTAGCTTCCGAAATGACCCATCCGGACGCTATCTTGGTACGTTCGGCGAAGATGCATGACATGGAACTGCCGGACACCGTGAAGGCCATTGGGCGCGCCGGTGCCGGCGTTAACAACATCCCGGTCGAGCGCATGACGGAGATTGGCGTGCCTGTCTTCAACGCGCCGGGCGCCAATGCCAACGCGGTGAAAGAACTGGTGGTGGCAGGCATGCTGATCGCTGCGCGAAATATAGGCCAGGCGTGGAAATTCGCGACCGGCTTGGAGGGCGAAGACGTCGAGATCAATAAGAACGTTGAAGCGGGCAAGAAAAATTATGTCGGCTTCGAACTGCCAGGGCGTACCCTCGGTGTCATTGGCCTTGGCGCAATCGGCGTAAAGGTGGCCAATGCGGCGCGTGCTTTGGGTATGCATGTCATTGGCTACGACCCCACCATTACCGTGAAGGCTGCATGGCAGTTGGAGTCGGATGTTGAGCAGGCCTTGTCGGTCGACGATCTGGTTGCCAGGTCAGATTTCATTACTTTCCACGTTCCATTGAACGACGCGACTGCGAACATGATTAACGCTGATCGCCTCAAGTTGATGAAGAAGAACTCGGTGCTGCTTAATTTTGCGCGCAACGGGATCATCGACGACGAGGCAGTCGTAAAGTCATTGGACGAAGGTCACCTCTACGCTTACGTATGCGATTTTCCAAGCAACCTGCTCAAGGACCACCCTCGCTGCATCACCCTGCCGCATCTGGGTGCTTCAACGTCAGAGGCGGAAGAGAACTGCGCCATCATGGTGGCAGAGCAGGTAAAGGACTGGTTGGAGAATGGTAATGTTCTCAACGCGGTGAACTTTCCCGAGATCAACCTGCCGCGCGCTGAAGATGGCTACCGCATTGCCGTGGTTAACAGTAACGTGCCCAACATGCTGGGCCAGGTTTCGACGCTATTGGCCGATGCCGGTCTGAACATCATTGACATGCTCAACAAGTCGCGGGACCAGATCGCAGTGACCCTGATCGATGTAGATAAGGCGCCGGAATCAGAGCTGAGCGAGAAGATCGCCAGCATAGACGGTGTCTTGTCGGTACGCTGCCTGGGTTGCTGAATCTACACCCGGCCACCGCCGGGTCGGCAGAACATCCGGAATTTTCGCAGTACAATGTGTGCCTGGAGTCGGGGCGTTCGTTACGCGCTGGCGGTTTCCTTTTAACCGGTACGGAAGACCTGAAACCCGATGAGCGAAGCTGAAGAACTCGGCAGGATCCGCGATCGCATCGATGCCATCGACAGGCAGATCCACGAACTGCTCAACCAGCGCGCCAAAGAGGCGATGGACGTTGCGCGGATCAAACTTGCCGCCGATCCGAACGCGGTTTTCTATCGACCGGAGCGCGAGGCGCAGGTGCTGCGCAAGGTCCAGGAGCGTAACCAGGGGCCGCTGGACAACGAAGAGGTCGCGCGTCTGTTCCGCGAGATCATGTCGGCCTGTCTGGCGCTGGAAAACCCGCTGCGTGTCGCCTTCCTGGGGCCTGCCGGCACCTTCACTCAGGCCGCGGCACTCAAGCATTTCGGTCACTCGGTGCGCACCGAGCCGATGAGCAGCATATCCGACGTCTTTCAGGAGGTTGAGACAGAGGCGGCTGATTACGGGGTGGTGCCTGTAGAAAATTCCACCGAGGGCGTGGTCAATCACACGCTGGATATGTTCCTGAAGTCCCCTTTGCAGATTGTCGGGGAGGTGAGTCTGCGCATTCACCACAATCTTCTGGGCAAGGCACAACCTTTGGAAAGCCTCAAGGTGGTCTATTCGCACCAGCAATCACTGGCTCAGTGCCGTAGCTGGCTGGATCGACATTTGCCATACGTCGAGCGAGTTGCCGTTGGCAGCAATGCAGAGGCGGCGAAACTGGCGGCTGAATCTGAGAACGCCGCGGCAATTGCCAGCAGTATGGCGGCCGAGTTGTACGGCTTGGATACCTTGGCTGCAAACATTGAGGATGAGCCAGGCAATACCACGCGCTTCCTGGTGATTGGGCGCCATGGCACAAAGGCATCCGGTGATGACAAGACCAGCCTGCTGCTGTCGACGCACAATGAAGCTGGCGGTCTGTACAAGCTGATCAAGCCATTGGCCGATCACGGCATCAGCATGTCGCGTATCGAGTCACGTCCATCACGCCGTAGCAATTGGGATTATGTATTCTTCATCGACGTGCATGGACACCGCGAAGATGCCCATGTCAGGGAAGCATTGGAAGAGTTGCGTGCTAATGCAGCAATGTTCAAGGAACTTGGTTCTTATCCACAGGCCGTTCTCTGAGTTCACTGAAACCGATAACCAGGGGGTCCCCTTTGTCCAATTCATTCGTTTCGCTCGCAGCCCCGGGGATCGCAAACCTTCAGCCCTATGTGCCGGGTAAACCAGTTTCCGAACTGGAGCGTGAGCTCGGTATAACCAACTCAATCAAGCTTGCCTCCAATGAGAATCCACTGGGTGCGGGCCCGAAGGCGCTGGAGGCCTTGCAGGGGGAAATGTCGGAGTTGGCGCTTTATCCAGACGGCGGTGCCTATGCCTTACGCAGTGCCCTGGCGCAGAAGCATGGTGTGGACCTGGATCAGATCACGGTTGGCAATGGTTCGAACGACGTGCTCGATATGGTCGCACGCGTGTTTCTTTACCCGGGGCGTGAAAGCCTTTTTTCGCAGCATGCTTTTGCCGTGTATCCGCTCAGCAGCATGGCTGTTGGTGCTGAATTGAAGATAGCTCCAGCCAAAGCGTTTGGTCATGACCTGGATGCCATGAGAGCGATGATCAGCGGCGATACTGGTGTCATCTGGATTGCGAACCCGAACAATCCGACGGGTACCTGGCTGAACAGGGATGATTTGTATGCCTTCGTCGAGCAGGTGCCGCGCAACATCATCGTGGTCGTCGACGAAGCCTACTTCGAGTACGTCCAGGAGGCCGATTACCCCGATGCCACGCAATGGCTGAAACAGTTTCCGAACCTGGTTGTGACACGTACCTTTTCTAAGGCCTATGGTTTGGCTGCGTTACGGATTGGCTATGGTCTCTCTCACCCGGATGTGGCCGATCTGCTGAATCGCGTCCGACAGCCTTTCAATGCCAACAGTTTTGCCCAGGCAGCGGCCATTGCGGCCCTGGGCGATGAGGACTACCTGCGTCAATCGATGGAGCTGAACAGCGCCGGCCTGCAACAGCTCGCTGATGGTTTCGATCGTCTGGGCCTGCAATACATCCCGTCGGTCGGCAACTTCTTGACTGTCAATGTCGGACGCTCCGCCGATCAAGTGGATAAGGCTCTGCTAAGCGAAGGTGTGATTACCCGGCCGGTGGAGAATTATGGCCTGGAGAATTCGCTTCGGATCAGTGTCGGCCTGGAATCGGAAAATGCCAGATTCCTTGAAGCACTGGAGAAGGTGCTGTGATCCGCAAGCTTGCGATCATTGGTGTTGGCCTTATTGGTGGTTCGCTGGCACGTGCCTTGCGAGCGGCCGGTGAGGTCGAGCGCGTGGTCGGTTGCGGCCGCGGCGAGGCCAACCTCAAGCGTGGCGTTGAACTGGGTGTAATCGACAGCTACACGCACGACGTGGGCGAGGCGGTCAGTGGCGCAGACATGGTTTTTGTTGCGGTACCGCTTGGCGCGATGCGCGGTGTGTTCGCGGATATGAACGGGTATTTGTCTGCCGATGCAGTGATTACCGACGGTGGGAGTGCGAAAGGCTCGGTCATCAATGATTTCTACGCGGTATGTTCCGATCACACCACGCAATTTGTGCCCGGACACCCGATTGCCGGTACCGAGCATAATGGGGTAGAAGCCTCTTTTGCCGAACTGTACCGAAATCGTCGTGTCATCATTACGCCAACAGCCGCATCTTCAGACGAAGCGGTGAAGCGTGTGACCCACATGTGGAAGGCGTGCGGTGCGGAGGTGGTCGAAATGGCGGTGGAGCACCATGACCGGGTGCTCGCTGCGACCAGTCATCTGCCCCACATGCTCGCTTTCGGCCTGGTCGACGCATTGGCGCGCATGGAAGAGCACGAGGAGATATTTCGCTATGCAGCCGGCGGTTTCCGGGATTTTACGCGAATTGCTTCCAGTAATCCGACGATGTGGCGGGATATCTGTATTTCCAACGGTGCCGCGCTCAGCCGCATGATCACCAGCTTTGCTGACGAACTTCATGCCTTGGCGGAATCGGTGGAGCGGGGCGATGGCGAACGTCTCTTAGAGATTTTTCAGCGGGCCAAGGATGCCCGCGATGCTTACGTGGATGGGTTGCAGTAAGCCCACCAAGGCACAGCTATTCAGCGGGGTGTGTAATCGAACTTCTGCCCCCCGACGCTTGCTTCATACATCAAGCCGCCCTTGGCTAGGGTGAATACTGCTACGCCGCCGCTGAAGTCCGCATCGGCGGAGGCCCCAAGGGTTGCTGCGACAGCTGACGCCTGAGCACTGAGCTCAAAGTTGCCTCCCTTGAAACGATCGAAAGTGGCGGCATCGCGGAAAAAGATGATCTCCCGATACACTTGCCCTCCCAACTGCAGCCCGATGGTCAACTGCGTGAGGCTTGTGTCGCCAACGACCTTGTCGTCCTGGAAGACCAGACCCTTGCCGTGAGCACCGCCAATCCATAACCCTCCTTTACCGACGGTTGGAAAAACGGCATAGGCATGTGCTGTATCGAAGAAGCGCTGGATCGAGGGATCCGCCTTCTTGAATTCGGCGACAGCCTGTTTGGCTGCCGCTGTTCGATCCGGGTCCCATCCGGCCAGTGTGCCTGGAGCAACGACAAGCCAGAAAAGCATGCCCAGGGTAGTGATGAAGAGGTTTTGTCTGCGCATGGTGGGCTTGCCTGTATTGGTTCGATCTTCGATTCAAAATAGCACGTATACCCGCAAATGGTGGGGAATCAGTTCTCAGTCATGTTGAGGTTTCTTTAAGCCGCTGGGCAAGCTGCTTTGCGATGCTTTGTTCCGATACCGGTTTGGTAATGCGGCAGGCACGTTCATTTTCGTCGAGTGGTTCGAGACTCTCCTGCTGCATCTGCAGGATTTGAAAATCCGCATCGGAGACGTTGCCACTCTTGTGGCTGCGCGACTCGATGCGTTCACACAAGAGCTCAGTGGGGGCATCGCACGCGACAATGAAAAAAGGGACTTTGTTGCGCTCAGCCAGCTTTCTGAAACGTGTTCGCTGTTCTCGCTTGAGGAAAGTCGCGTCGACTACAGCCAGGTAACCCGCGTCAATAATCAGTTGGGCAAGCTGCTCCAGGCGGGCATAAGTACGCTCGGTCACCTGCTCGGAATAGCCTCCCGCCTCGGTGGCAGAATCTTCCGGGCGAATATTCAGAAGCCGTTTGCGCTCGACATCCGAGCGGACACGAATTGCTGACAACTTCGCAGGCAGATCCCGGGTTACCCGGCTCTTGCCACTGCCTGAGACGCCAGAAGTAATGACTATTCCGGGTTGACTGCTTTTGGCGATATGTCCGGCCAATTCAACATAGCGGTGCAACTCTTTTTCCAGCGTTTCTTGTTCTTGCGCTGAAACTTCCGGCTGCTGCTGACGAATAGCTGCAACCTTTGCTCGAACCAAGGCGCGGTAAACCTCGTAGATGCGAAGAAGACACAGTGCGGCGTAATCGCCGCTGTGCTCCAGGTAACAATCGAGAAAGACGTGAGCGAGATCTGTTCGGCCGCGATGACGAAGATCCATTGTCAGGAAAGCCACATCGGAAATGGTATCGATCCAACGGAAGGCAGGATTGAACTCGATCGCGTCGAAGACCAGTGGTTGATCATCCACCAGGGCGATATTGCCCAAGTGCAGATCACCGTGGCATTCGCGCACGTGCTGCTCTTCGAGGCTTTGGGCCATGATGGGCTGCAGTTGTGAGAATTGGGCCTCGCTCCAATTTTCCAGTGTCTCCAGCTCAGGCGTGAATTTGTCGTGTTGGCGCAACGCGTCGAAGTTGCCGCGCATGGCGGTGTA
>Ga0180429_10000580_pt1 | contig 32246 bp, 22 predicted proteins | sample SS_ome_FD_132428 | JGI IMG/M metagenome (GOLD analysis project Ga0180429, IMG submission 132428) | Hypersaline lake sediment archaeal communities from the Salton Sea, California, USA - SS_1_S_1 metaG | ecosystem: Environmental > Aquatic > Non-marine Saline and Alkaline > Hypersaline > Sediment ...
GAATCCCCATGGGAGTCATGTCGGGATAGAGCGGCCCCGTTTCGGGGAGGTAGCCGATCTTTTCCGCGGCGGCGATCCGATCGTGGGCCACGTCGAGACCGTTGATGATCGCCTTGCCCTTCGACGGTGTGAGGAATCCGGTGAGGATTTTCATGGTCGTCGTTTTTCCTGCGCCGTTGGGGCCGAGAAAGGCCGCCACCTGGCCGCGCGGAATGGTGAAGCTCACGTCCTCGATCGCCGCAAAGTGGCCATAGTACTTGGAGAGACCCTCTGCTTTGATCATAACGTTCTTGTTGTCAGACATTTCGAATCTCACTCCCAGATACGGTTATCGTTTCTTCATGAACCATCTCTGCGATTGTCACGAAACGATGCCGACCACATGTGTGGCGATTGATATGAGGAACCAGCAGTATTCGAATTCTTCAAAGAAGGATTTTTAGCTGATTACGGCCCCATTTTTCAAGATGTTGGGAAATTTTTGGGGCCTTTCCGTGAGCGTTTTTGCAGGCAACCGACTGTCGTGGAATGATCCTAGAGGATGATCCCTTTGTCATCGCCGGGCGTGATGATTTTTGATTCCTTGGGCGGCTCGCCCTCGGGTTTGGCGATCTTTTCGTTCACCTGCTGCATGATGTTCATGTAATAACCCTGGGTGGCCATGAACTCATTGATGATTTTTGATTCCTTGACCTTCTCGCTCAAATCGGTGAGCTTTTTCTTGTCCTCCACCTCGATGACCGTGCCTTCCTCCTCTTTGCGGCGGTAGTCGTTGATGAAGACGATGTATTCGTCGAGGAGGTTCTTGGCTTCCTCGTCCTTGTGGAGTTCTTCGAGGATCTCGGTGTATCTTTTGACGATGTCGTTCTGGGCGAGCAGATGACCGAGACGATTGGCGGCTTCAAGGATCTTTTCCATGGGATTCACGTCTCCAGAACAGGAATACTTCTATCGGGTAACAGGAAAGACATAGACTATAGGATAGGCGGCCGCAGTGAGGAGCACAAAATGGTGCGGGGGGGCAATTTTTGTCAATCGTCGTCGGCATCGCCTTTGCCCAGGAACCAGCTCGTGCGCTCGCGCGCCCTCTCGAAGGGGATCTGGATGACGCTTTCCTCGAGCTCGATCGCTTCGCGCACGCAGAAGTGGCGCCCCGTCGTTTCGCGCGTACCGAATCCGAACTCCGCCAGAATCGCATGGGTGTGGGTGTGGTCGAAATCCCAGATGATCGCCACCTCCGATCCGACCCCTTTCAGAAAATCGATCCCCTTGCGGAGCAGGGCGCGCCCCGCGTCTTTCCTCTCCTTGAGGAACTGGAAATCCTGAATCACGCCGGCCCGCTTGTTGTCGTCCTGGAAATTTATCACCAAGTATCCCAAGAGCGCGTCCTTCTCCCTGGCGACGAGGATCGTGTTCTCCACGTGGGGGATGTCGACATAGCGCCAGTTGAGAAATTTCCGGTCGCGCACGACCCAGATGTTGTAATAGTCCTTCATCCTCTCCCACAGCGCGTCGGCGCCGGCGTCGAAGGCGTCGACCTCGGTGACGTCGATCTGGCGCGGGGCGATCATCGGATAGCGCACACTGCTCCAGAGGTCGAGAAGCAAACCGCCCGCGCCGGCGATCAGCTTCGATCCCGTCTTCCTCGAAATGTAGGCGCCGTGCTTGAGGACCTTGGCGAGCTTGGGCGCCGGCGCCACGCCGCGGATCTTCCATGTCTTCGACATGATCTTGAGCGTCTTGGGGATGGTGAAGGAACAGTTCAGCGGAACGGAAGGGACCTTCCTCTCGGCGATGAACTCGAGACGTTTGCGATAGATGGGAAAAAAGATCCGCCCGCGGGCGGCGTCCCTGTCGATCACCACATCGACATCGAAGTAGACGGGGCCCGTCGTCCCGAAGTAGCGCATCATCACCGCAATGCCGCCGAGCTCGCCCACGATCCGGCCCGTGTCGGTCTCCTCGGCCACCACACTTTCGTGAGGGCCGCCGGGACTCCGCCAGTATTTCCATTCGAAGAAGTCGTTGTCGCGGGGGGCGCACCCGAGGTGATTCTCATGAAGCACGCTGAGCGCCTCGTGGTCGCGCCGCTCCATTTTTCGGTAGACGTATCGGCTCATGGCTGGCCCTCTTCGCTAAAATCTCGACTCGATTGACGGGGACGGCCTCTTCGGGCGACAAGGTGTTTGATCTGGTCGAAGGCGGACACGACCTCGGACGACGCCAGGAAGGCGCAAACACCGATGTAAACGGCGGCGACGGCAGTGGCGCAGATCGCGACGCGCGCGATCGACGCGCCGAAACCCTCAGCCGGACCGAGGAGCTCCATGAGGCCCCACGCCGCGCCGTAGGCGCAGAGGCCGGCCACGCCGAGACGCAGAGCGGTGGCGATAAAAACTCTCATCGGCAAAGGGGCGACCTTGCTGTTCAGGAGCAGCGCGGCCAGACAGAAGACCACCACGCCGCGGGGCAGGGTGGCGAGGGCGATCCCGGCGTAACCCAGAAAATGGAGAAAAACAAAATCTGCGGCCACATTGACCACGAGTGCGACGGCGCTGACCTTGAGAACCGACCAGTTCTCCTCGATCGCCCAGAGAACGGCGAGGAGGAGGAAATTGATCATCATGAAGGGGAGGTTCAACGCGTAGTAGGCAAGGGGCAGCGCGGCCCGCGCCGTGTCGGCTCGATCGAACTCGCCGCGCTCGAAGGCGGCCGCCAGGAGCGGCGTCCTCGCCGCCACGAGAAAGGCGACGGCGGGCACGGAGAGGAAGAGGAGCAGCCGGACGGTCCGCGTGAGGATCTTTTTGATCTTCTCCCGATCGCCGGCCGCCCAGGCCCTGGAAAAAAGGGCCACAATCGCCTCGCACACCCCCCAGATCAGAAGCTGGGGAATGAGGAAGGAGATCTTGAAGGCGTTGAGCAGGGCGGTCACGTTGCCCTCGCCGGCGGCGAGAGTGGCGAGGCTCCGGTCGACGATCGTGCCGATCTGCGACGCACCGATGGCGATGATCCGGATCGAGAGGAGCGCGCCGAAGCGTCTGAGCCCCTCGTGACCGAGACGGATCACCGCCCGGTAGAGGCCGCTCTTTGCAAAAAAGACCGTCCCCAGAAGGCACGCCTGCAGCGCCACGCCGATCACGCCCCCCGCGAGGGTGGCGCGCGGACCGTATGCGGCTCCGCCGATGAGGGTGCCGGCGATCAGCCCGATTTCGACAAAAAGCGCCGCAACGGCGGGGACCACAAAACTCTGGTAGGAAGCGTAGAGCGCGCGCGGGATCGCGCCGAGGGCGGTGAAGAGCAGCGCGGGGCAGAGGACGCGGATCAAGGTCGCCAGGTGCTCCCACTTGGTCGGATCGTCTCTGAAGCCGGGACTGATCGTTCGCGCGATGAGGGGCGCCAGAAACCAGATCGCCACGGAGAGGGCGGGAAGCACGATCAGCGAGAGATTGAAGAGGGTGCTCGCAAACTCCCAGGCCTTCTGCTCGCCCCGGGTGTCGCGCCATTTGACGAAAACAGGCACGAAGGTAAAGGTCAGGCTCTGAACGATGACAGCGGTGATCAAAATAAAAAGGCCGTAGGCGAGATAATAGATATCGGCGAGATCAGTGCCGCCGAAAGTGCTGTTTACAGCCATGATGTGCACGAAGCCGAGGACGATTTGAGATCCCCTGCCCATGGCCAATGTGGCGGCGCCCCTGATCGGAGCCTGTTCGCTGATCTTAAACATCGAACCCTAAATATGTTGAAACAGCAAATCTTGCAAGTGTGTTTAATTAAGACAACTCGGCTTTCCTGTTCAGGCTCTGGGGCAAAAGTCCGATATTCCTGACAGACAGTAAATATTTTCTCGTTGCTGTACGGACACACTCTGCATTAAAAATGGCGTTTGTGTGCGGTAAGTTCGGCGGTTCTGTTCCGACCAAAGAACATTTTCGACTCCGGTTCAATAACTGAGCACTGGCCGGACAGTTGATTTTGGAGACAGTGAAGTGCAGCAGCCCTTGAAAGACGAATTGTTGTACAGCGCTTTCTACACCGTTTTTCGACGGAAGTGGCTGATCGTATGGAGCTTTCTCCTGATCCTCTGCGCCATCCTCTTCTCGGCGTCCCTGATCACCCCCCAGTATGATGCGACCGCCCAGGTCAAGGTCGATCTCAATCCGCGCTACCAGGTTGTTCTCTTTCCCGATTTTTCGCAGCCGAGCGGTCGGAGTACCATGGTCGATCCCGCCATCGGGCTCGCCGAGATCCTCACGAACCGGGAGACGGCCCGCGCCGCGGTGGAAGCCTTCGGCCTCGGGGCGCGCCTTCAGGAGCGCAAGGAAAACTCGACCGAGTTCCGCGAAGTGACCAAGCGGATCTTCAGGGGTGCGGCCGATGGCGCCAAGGGGCTTTTGCGCGCCGTCGGTCTCGCGTCGGACAAGGAGGAGCCGACGGCGGAGTGGTGGAGCGAGCAGGCCGCCCAGGAATTTGTCGACGACTGGAACAGGATCGACGTGGAGCGCGAGACGAGCATGCTCAACGTGACGATCCTTGCGCCCGATCACGCGCTCTCCGGCGAGATCTGTGCGTGGATGGTCGAGCGCCTTCGAAACATCGTGCGGCAGCACACGCGCGACAAGTTCATCAAGATGCAGAGCTTCGTTCACCAGAACATGGTCGACGGAGAGGCGACGCTCGCTCAGGCGACGGAAGAATTGAAAACTTTTCTCGAGGGGCAGGACCCCTCGTTCATGGAGAAGGAGAGGGATTTTCTCCTCTCCCGCCAGGGCACGCTGCAAGTCGACGTGATCGATGCGCGCGCGTCCCACGAGGGCGCCCGCATGCGGCTTGCCGAACTGCGCAAGCAGCTCGAGGGCCAGGACGTGCGCATCTTCACCAGCGAAGAGGTGGAGGCGCGCAATCCGACGGTTACCCTCTTGAAGACCGAGCTGAGGCAGCTCGAGACCGAGATGGCCGCCCTTGCCACGCAGCTCAAGGAAGACCACCCGGAGCGCAAGGAGCAGGCGGGCAAGATCGCCGCCACGCGCAAGCTGCTCGATGCCGAGGTGAGGAAAGATTTTCTTTCGGTGACCAAAATCGAGGAGTTCAACCCGATCTACCTGCAGACCATGCTTCAGATGGCCGACGCTGTTTCCCAAGAGGCGATGGCCGAGGCGCGTCTCGGCGGACTGCAGGCGGAGTTGGCCAACCTCGGCGGGCGCCTCAAAACCCTCGCCTCCGAGCTGGCCAAGGGGGAGAGCATCCGGAAGGATCTCGACCGCAAGGTCAACGCCGCCGAGGAGTATTACCTTCAGATGCAGAAGGGCGCCCTCGAGCTCGACGCCCTCGCAACCAGCCCCGAGGGTGAATTCGATCTGACACTCGTCGATCCCGTTCACAATCCCGACGGCGGCGAGGCGAGCAGTCCCGAGTGGGACATGGTCTTTCCCATCGCCTTCGTGGTGGCCCTCTTTTTTGCATTGTTTATCGCTTTCTTCCTCGAATACTGGCGCAGCACGTTCCGCAATTCGTGGGAGTTCGAGGTGGAGACAGGCACCGAGATTCTGGTCACGGTGCCCCACATCAAGAAATCGAAAAAGTAACAGCAGACGCTGATTCTGGGGGCTTGAAAGAGTCATGGAAGAACTCGATGTAATGGAAGCATTGAGCGCGCAAAGCGGCGCTCAGAAAACAGTGAAACGCGAGGGGCGCATCATTCTCCCCGGTTACGCTGATTCACGCCTCTTCCAGATTTACAGCGGACTGGCCGTCGATGTTCTCGAATGGGCCGGCCAGGAAGCACCGGGCCGTCCGGGCAAGGCGATGGTCGTGGCGAGCCCGAGCGCGGGCGACGGCCGCACGTTGACCGCCGTCAACCTGGCCATCGCCGCATCGGGCCTCGGCGCCAAGGTCATGCTCATCGATGCCGACCTGGTGAGCCCCATCATCGGCGACCTTCTCGACATTCCGATCCAGGAAGGCCTCGCCGAGGCGGTCATCGAAAAGAGGGATCCTCTCGAGCTCAAGGCGACGATCTCGGGCACCGACGTCGACCTCCTCGGGGCGGGCAAGATCGCCGGCATCAATCCCTTCAGCATCATCGCCGGAAAAGACTTTCTCCAGTTTCTCCAGAAAGTTCGCGATGCCTACGATCTCGTCGTTATCGACACCGCTCCCCTTTGCGACAACGCCTACGTGCTGAGCCTGATCAAGGCGACGCGCGAGGTGCTCGGTGTGGTTCGGGCCGACGGAACGAAGCGGCTCCTCGTCTCCCAGTTCATCGAGTCGGTGCGCAACGCCGAGGGAGAGCTGGCGGGGACGTTCCTCAACGATTTCCGTACGGTGATCCCCAGGCCGGTCATGAGGATGCTCTGATCGTATGAGAATCGCCTTTGTCCTCGGCAGCACCCCTCCGCGCCATGACAGGGCCGACGATCTGCAAGATCTCGTCGAGAATCACGGGGACTGGCTCGGCGACGAGGCCCGGGCCGTGGCCGCCCTGGGCCACGAAGTCTCGATCCACCTGATCTATTCCAGAGCGGGCACCGCCTCCCACGACGGCGTCGACTGGTTTTTCCACCCTCCGCTGATCGGTTTTTCGCCGCTCCGCGGCGGCAAGGAATACTGTCCGGCGCTCAACGCCTCCCTCCGGGACTGGGCGCCCGATCTGATCCACTATCAGATCATCTCCCACGCCTTCAACTATGCCTATTGCGCGCGCACGGCGCGGACGCTCGGCGTACCGCTCGTCGGCCAGCATCACGGCGATCCGATCTCGCCCTTCTTCTGGAACAACGCCGCTCTCCGCTGGGCGGCGCGCCGTTCGGCGGCGATCGTCTTTCTCACGCGCTTCCACAGGGATCTTTATTGTGAAAGGCTCGGGATCGAAAGGGGAAGGACGGCGGTGATTCCCGTCGGCTACAACGAGTACTTCCACCGCCGAGACCGGGCCGCCTGCCGGGCGAAGACCGGCCTCGACGGGGATCCCGTCTTTTTCTGGGCCGCCATGCTCAACAAACGCAAGGATCCTCTGCTTCTCTTGCGCGCCTTTCGCGCGGTGAGCGAACGCTTCCCCGAGGCGCGTCTCTACATGGCGGGCAGCGGGCCGATCGAGGAGGAGGTGAAACATCTCCTCGCGGCGGACGTCACTCTCTCCCGTTCGGTGAAACTGCTCGGCTACGTGGACAACCGCGATCTGCCCGACTACCTCAACGCGGCCGATGTCTACGTGATGGCCAGCCACTGGGAGGGCTTCGCGATCTCGTCGATGGAAGCGATGGCGTGCGGCGCCGTTCCCGTGCTCACCCGGATTCCCTGTTTCGTCGAGCAGACCGACAACGGAAAGCTGGGGCTGCTCTTCGAGGCGGGCGATCAAAAGGATCTGGAAGAGAAGCTGATGCGCGCCGCGGGCGACCGCCCGTGGCGCGACACGGTCCGGAACGCCCTCTGCGCGCATATCGCCCCCTTCACATGGCGCGCGTCGGCGCAGAAACTGGAACGCCTTTACTCCTCCCTCCTTTCTGGTCGATAAAAACGAGGGTTCCTTGTTTTTATCTTTGGCCAAGACTCGGAAGAGAGAGATGAACAACCGCCGAAAAGTTCTCGTCATCGGTCTCGATGGCATGACGTCTCTGTCCCTTCACACCTTTGTCGACGGGGGCCACATGCCCCATGTCAAGGCGCTCATCGACGCGGGCCGCGAGGGGACGCTCATGAGCACCATGCCGCCCGTCACGGGGCCGGCGTGGGCGAGTTTCTTCACGGGACGCAATCCGGGCAGCCACGGGATTCTCGACTTCTTCACCGCCACCGGCGACGGCCGTTCTCGCCGCCTCGTCAACTCCCGCGCCGTGGGTGGGATGACTCTCTGGGATCTCCTCAACGCCGCCGGAAAGACCCAGGTCGTGGTCAACACACCGCTCACCTATCCGCCCACCCCGGTGAAGGGGGCGATGATCACCGGAATGCTCACGCCCGACGCCAAGAGCGAGCTGACCTGGCCGACCGACCTCTACGAACGGCTCGAACCCGAGCTGGGCGAGTACGTGATCACCGTCAACTGGCAGGACTATTCCCATGAGACGGCCGTCGACTTCCTCCGCGCCCTCCGCCACTGCAACAGCCAGCGCACGCGCTACATCTTGCGGCTCATGGACGACTACGACGCCGACTTCACCATGGCCACCTTCACCGGTACGGACAGGATCCACCACGCCCTCTGGCACTATATCGATCCCGCGATCCGGGCGAATCTGGGAGATCGCTACGATCCCGCCGTCGCCGAGGGGATCGTCGGTTATTTTCGCCAGCTCGATGAAAACATCGGGAAAATCGTCGAGAAGGCCGGCGACGAGGCCGCCCTGTTTTTCGTCTCCGACCACGGTTTCGGCCACCTCGACTGCAAGGTTTATGTCAACAACTGGCTCGAAAGGCAGGGGCTCCTCAAAATCCGGCACAGCCGCCTCCGCGCATACCGCGCGGCGGTCGCCGCGGCACGCCTGGTCAGGCGGGTGGGGAAAAAAATCTGGCGGCGCCGGCCCGATCGTGCGAAGGGGCGCCAAGCGCGCACCGCGGGAGACCGGTCGACCCGATCGCCCGGCCAGTCCCATGAGAAAACCCCGCAGCGCGCCGCCCTGGCGAATCTCGCCTTCTACCACGTGTTCTACAACTCGATCGACTGGAGCCGGACCCGGGCCTACATGGCATCGAACAGCGAACAGGGGATCTATGTCAACCTCAAGGGGCGCGAACCATTCGGCATCGTCGATCCCTCCGACTACGACGCGGTGTGCGACGAGGTGCACGAGGCGCTGCGATCCCTCACCGACGCGAGGGGGCGGCCCCTGCTCACCCGGTTCCTCAAAAGAGACGATGTCTACACCGGTCCATTCACCGAGCGCGCACCCGATGTGATTTTCGCCCTCGACGAGGGAGCGGCCCTGGCCGAGATCCATCTCGGCGGCGGTGAGCTCTTTCGCGATATTTCGTGGAAGACCGGCTCGGGGAACCATCGCATGGAGGGATATTTTCTCGCCAGCGGCAAGGAGATCGTTCACGGAAAGAATCTTTCCGCCGGAATCATGGACGTGATGCCCACGATCCTCTACTACCTCGGCATCCCTGTGCCGTCCGATCTCGACGGGCAGATGATCGGCGAGATCTTTTCCCACGAGTTTCTGGCGCGCGAGGAGCCTCTATTCGCCGGAACGGCCGCGACGTGCGCCTCGGCTGCGGGCGATCCTTTTTCCCAGACCGAGGAAGCCGAACTTCAGGACCGGCTCCGGAGACTCGGTTACATGGACTGAGACCCTCCGCCCCAGACTTGGGCCGCCACATCGGCCATGACTCGGCTCGAGAAAGTCATTCGAGCTTTACCACATATAACTCGTTACCCGCGGGAAACTTCCCCCTATTATGTTCGATGATTACTCTCGCTGCCGCCGAGAGGGGGGCCGATTCTCGATCGGTCCGTGTTTATTGCACTCCCCTGTCTCGAATTAGCGATTGTGTCTCCCTAAGCGATCTGATAAATATTTCACCTTTAGTCTAGTACCGCAAAGAGGCCATTCCAACTCCTTGCCAGACAAGGGGGTCTATTCATGCAGGATAGCCGCAGTGAGAGTCAGGCGCCATCCGACGAGGGGCGCGCCTTTCTGGTCAAATTTCTCAACGGGCCGCGGGAAGGCGAGGAAATCCCCCTTCACGGCCGGCGCACCACGATCGGGCGGAGGAGCGACAACACCATCGTCGTTGTCGATCAGAACATTTCCAGCGTCCACGCCGAGATCACTTTCGAGGGACCCATGCCGGTGGTGCGCGACCTCGGTTCTACGAACGGCGTCTTTGTCGATCAGCGCCGTGTGGACGAGGTCGTCCTCTCCGACGGCGACGAAGTCAGCCTCGGCCAGACACGGTTCGTCCTTCTGGCCCGGGCAACGGCGGAACCAGTCCGCGCGACGGAGAGCTCGGGCGCCCCGGGCGCGGCGCTCGCCGCGGAACCTCCGCCCGCCCAAGCCCCCGCCGCCGATCGGAACGGGCGCAACGGGGATGAGATCGACGAGGTCCGCGTCATCCACGATATCCGTCCCGGCCGCCGCGGTCTTGGCAGCCTCGTCTTCCTTCTTGTTCTCGTCGTCGCTCTCGGCGCGGCCGGGTATTACTACTTTTTTCAATCCGCCGAAAAAGGCGGAGGGCGGGCGGTCGAGGCGGCCAAGGGCAACCTGGCCGGTCCGGGCTGGTCCTTCGAGCCGGCCCTCGATCAGGAGAGCGGCGCGGCAGATCCCTGGGATCTCGAAGGGCTGTCGCCGGCGGCGTTTTCCAGGGTTTTCGAAAAGGCACGATCGGGAGCCAGCTCGCTGAAAGCGGTCCTCGCCGATGGAAGCTACGCTCTGGCGCGGTCGGCCGATCGGATCAGGCTGAGCGCCCGCCGATCCTACAAGGCATCGCTCTGGGCGGCGATTCAAGGTGACGTCGTCGTCGCGCTCAAGGCGCGCTTCTTCGGCGCGGCCGAACGGGGATCGTCCGACCGCTCCGCGGCGCGCGGCCGACAGCGCGTGGCCCTCGGCAATCCCATCGATGTCGGTTTCAGCCACAACGACGACGGCGCATTTCACGCCATCGAAGGGATCATCGTGCCGCCCGCGGGGGCGAGCGAGATGGAGCTCATCGTCGTCTCCGCCGGGCGGGGTACCGCTCACGTCGACGATCTGGAAATCTTCGAGGAGTCATCGGCCGCTGCGCCCAAGGCCTTTGAATCGGGCGCGATGGCGCTGCACGGCAGGCAGGGCGACATCGAAATCCTCCGGAGCGACAGGCTGCTTCTGCAGGCCGGCCGGATTCAGGTCGTGCGCGACGTGGAGGAGGGAGAGACGGAAACGGTCGACTCCGTGGCGTCGGGCTTTGCCGAGGGGCGGGGATTCATCTTTGCCGGACCGGGCGTGCCTCTCCTCGAGGCGAGCCACACTCTCGGACAGAGTCCGTCGGGATTCGCGGCCGGCCTCAAGATAAGCGGAACCGACGCGGCCGGTTGCCGCGAACTCCTTTACTGCTTCGATCTCACGCCTGATTACTCCGAAGCGGGCGCCGGCCTCTTTCTGGCCGACGATTACGTCACGATCAGCGAACCCTTTCCGCCGATGAGCGCCGAGGGGATCATTTTCGGCGGCCAGCACGAACGGATCCGGATCGGTTTCAAGAAGGAGATGCGCGTTTCGGGCGCACGATCGGACGGAGGCGGCCTGACGATCCGCTGCCACATCAAACCGCTCGCCGTGATCGACGAGACCTTCGAGATCAAGTGCGATTTCACCGAGGACTACAAGGACGCCCAGGGGCTGGTGAGGGATGCGACCCGCGCCGAGGAGATGAGACACTTCGGCGAAGCGCTGAGTCTGATCGAGCGGATCGAGCACTCGTACCGATTCATCGATTCGGTCTTCAACCAGGCGGCGACGCTCAAGGCGCGGATCATGAAGGAGAAAAAGGCCTTTCTCGACGAGATAAACGAAAGCCTCAAGAGCGCGGCCTTTCTCCAGAATCCCCAGCTTTTCGACAAACTCGAAGCCCGCTGCGTCGAATGTCTCGCGATCATTCCCGGCGATGTCGACCTGACCGCCGCTCTCGGGACGATCCGGGAACAGTCGAGCGAACTGCGGCTGACCATCGACAACGAGCGGGCAGAGAAATATTTCAACATTGCCAGCAATCTTTACGCAGCCGGTAACAGGACCGAAACTCTCTCTCTCATCCGCGCATTCATGACCGAGAGGTTTCCCGATTCGGAATGGACCGCCAAAGTCCAGCAACTGGGTCAGGAGTGACATGGCCAAAATTGGAATAGGAATCGATTGCGGCATCGACTCGCTCAAAGTCGTAGCCGGTAGAGAAAAGGGAGGTCTCTTTCAGGTCCTCCAGGCGGCGGCGATCGACACGTCGGGCAGCGACGGCCTGGCCGAACTCAACGGTCTCCTGCAACGCTGGAACCTCAAGGGCGAGGCGATCCTAGGCGTCACGGGCCGGGACATGATCATCCGCTACACCCAGATCCCGCCCATGCCCGACTGGCGTTTGCGCCAGGTGATGGGCTTTGAGATCGCCGATCTCGCCAACCAATCGGGCGGCGATCTTTCGGCCGATTTCAACCGGCTCGACATCGCCTCGAGCATGTCGGACGACGAGACGATCCTGCTGACGCTGATCAAGAACGAGCTCATCGAGGAGCGGACGGCGGCGCTCGAGGGATGCAAGGTCAGCGTGGGATCGTTCACGCCGAACGCCATCGCCCTCTATAACCTCGCCGTCAAGGTCGGCGAGGGCGACGAGGGGACGGTCATGGTCGTCAACATCGGCGCCCAATCGATGGATATCGCCATCCTTCGCGACGGCTCGATTATTTTTGCCCGCAACGTTTCGGGCGGTTCGAATCTCTTTGACCAGGCGCTCGTGGAGACCTTTTCCTTCAGCGACACCAAGGCGGAGAAACTCAAGAAGAGCCTGGGCCGTGTCCTCGTGCGCGACGACGCCGCCGGGCTCAAACCGCAGGAAGAAAAGCTCGCCCGCAGCCTCTCGAGCGCCGCGGGCCGGATCTACTCGATGATCCAGTCGTCGCTCATGTTCTGCAAGGCGCAGATCAAGGTGACCGATGTGGGGCTCGACAAACTGCTTCTCACGGGCGGGGGCGCCCGGCTCAGGGGGCTGCCGGCCTATCTCAGCGACAATCTCGGCGTCGACGTGGAGATCCTCGATCCCGCCGCGTCGATCGATCTGAGCACGCTTCCGAGCGCGGGCGATTTCGAAGAGAAGGGGCTCGAACTCTCCACCGCCACCGGCCTGGCCATGATGGCCGTCTTCGACGACGCCTACCAGATCGAGGTCCTCCCCGAGGCGACGAAGAAGCGCAAGCTCTTCTACGAACAGACTATCTACGGGATCCTGGCCGCCGCGGTGCTCGTCGCCTTTCTCGGCATGTCGTTCTATCTCTCCAGCATCGACCACGGGATTTACAAACGGGACAAATCGAAGCTGCTCAGGGAACTGCGCCAGCGGCAGAGCCAGACCAATCGGGCGATCGACCTGAATCGGGAAAACGAGGCCCTCACGGAAAAACTGGCTTTCGTCGAACAGAAAATCATCTCGGGAACCGGTCTTGCGCAGACACTCAGGCTGATTCAGGAATATCTCCCCGAGGATTTGTGGATCAGGTCGATCTCGCTCGATCAGGTTCAGAACGAGGAACTCAACCGCGTCGACGAGAAGAGAACGATCGTCAAGGTCGAGGGCGGCGGCCGCGAGAGAGGGCGCCCGCTGCAGCAGTCGTTCACCGAATTCGCGCAGCGGCTCAGGGCAGACCCCCACGTGCAGGGGATCACCACCCAGGTGCCGCCCGCGGGAGCCGAGTTTTCCTTCTACCTGCAAATCAGCTTCACCCGATTCGCCGATCGGCCGGGCGAGGTTTCTGATGAGGACGGAGACGAATCTTAGGATGCCGGAGAGAACGGCAGGAAGGCTGAGAGGATGGACTTAACGGGCATCTGGCAGGAGCACAAGACCTTCATCACCCTCGTGATCGCGGGGCTTCTTGTCTTCATCATCGGCCAGGTTATCATCTCCGAGTTCTACCCCGTGGACACGGAGAAGGCTTCGGTTCTCAGAGCGCGCCGCGATATTCAGCGCCTCGAGGTGGTGCAGCGCGACGATCTCGCCGCCGCCGAGGAGGATAACGAGAAGTACACCGCCACCTACGAGAGCGTGGTCAAGAGGGTCAATTTCGTTCCCCGCGAGGAGTTTCTTCTCAAACCGACGGAGAGCGCCGACGTCCAGTACTTCCGGATCGTTGCCCGCGAACGGGAGGCGCTCGTCGAGTGGCCCAAGACGCAGAATATCACCGTGGCCAACAACCTCGGAATGCCCGAGCTCTCTCCCACGCGCAAGAAGGAGATCGAGCGCAACCTCCTCGCTCTCGACGTGGTCGACCGCGTTGTGGGCCTCGCCATCGAATCGGACATGCGCGAGGTGGGAACGATCGAGCTCGTTCCCGATCTCCGGCGGAGGAAAACGGGATTCATCGACGAGCTCAAGGTGCGCTTCAAGATGACCGGCACCATGGCCAAGACCGCGGCCTTTCTTGAAAAGCTGCAGTTCGAGGAGAACTATCTCGTCCTGTCCGAGGCCGAAATGGTCGCCGCGGCGGGCGGCGGCAGTCTTCTCGAGACCGACCTGACCGTCTCGGCAATGACCGTGCTGCAGGGAGAAGAAGAATGACGCGTGCCGTGGTGAGAGCTCGATACTTACAGCCTGTCGATCAGAAAGTAATCGTCCTATGAGCCGAACGAACAAGGAACAGATTCTATTCATCCTGGTGCTGGTGGTCCTGGGCGCGATGGGCTATTTCCGTTACAACGACCAGGCCAAGCGGACCAGGGTGCCCCCGTCCAAGACCTACGAATGGGAGCGTCTCGCCGACTGCCCCGAGATCCAGTTCCTCGGAGACGCCGATGGGCGCTACGCGGCGACGGGACGCAATATCTTTCTTCCGCCCCGCGACTGGTTCGCCCTGCGGCCGCTCCGCCTCGATACGCCGCCCGGCGTCGACCTCGATCCGGTCTGGCCCTTCACGCGGCCGGCCCTGTCCGAGGAATTTTTCGGCCGATACACCTTCCCCCTCGCCCTGGCGACAGCGCCCGCCGGCGAGGCGCCCGGCACTGAGCCGGAGAGCGTCGACGACGGGGCGCTCGCCGATGGTGGGGCGCTCGGCGGCGATGAACCGGGTGCGATCGATATCGATCTCGACGAGGTGGAGCTCGAGGATCCCGATGCGGCCCTGATGAAACGGTTCGACTGGATCCGGCTCAAGGACAGGCAGCAGAGGATCTTCGGCCAGATCCTCAATCCCGACAAGTTCGCCCTTCTCGAGGCGGTCAACAAGGACCCGATCACCTTGCGGCGTTACGTGCAGCGCAACGACAAGTGGGCCGAGACCTTCGACTACGAGCGCGCCAAGATCGGTGAATTCGCCTTTGCCCAGACGGTGGCCAATCTCTACCACTTGAAGAAGCGAGACATCATTCCCAACGCGGCCAACATCACCAGGATGCACGAGCTGGCAACGTGGTGTATCGATCGGAGGGACGAGGATCCCCAGGCGATCGGCTTTGCCGTGGAGATGGCGCGCATGGCGATCGAACAGGATCCCTTGCTCGGCGCCTCCTACGTGCTCCTCGCCGACATTCACGAGACCGCCTTCGAGCTCGAGGAGGAACTGGCCGTTCTCAAGGAAGCGATCGACCGCGGCATCCGCGCGCCCGGCGTGTACGTCCGCTACGGCGCTTTTCTCGAACGCTACGGGCTGCACGATCTGGCGCGCAAAGCCTACGAGGACGGCATGAAGATCAGGCCCGACGACGCCGCCTGTCTCATGGCTCTCGCCGATCTCGAATTCGACTGCGGCGCCCACACTGCGGCCCTCGACCAGTGCGAAGAGGCGCTCCGGTCGCCGTCGCTCTCTGCGGATATGAAAGTGGACGCCCTGCTTCTCATGGGCCGGATCCTTCTCGCTCTCGACCGCCTAGCCGATGCCTCCCAGGAAGCGGGGCGGGCTGTCAATCTCGATCAGGAAAACTTTACGGCCTGGAACCTCAAGGGAAGCGCCGCCCTGGCCGGCGGCGACACGGGCGGTGCGCTCGAGGCCTTTCAGAGGGCGCTCGAGATCGATCCTCAGAACGCCGACGCCGTCTGCAATCTCGGGGTGACCCTCCTGCGGCAGGGCGAGGTGGACGACGCGCTCAAGCGATTCGCCGAGGCGGCCGATCTCGATCCCTACTTCGCGTCCCGTCCTCTCGTTGCCCAGGGATTCGCCTTCGATTTGACGGGCGAAACGGAGTCGGCCCTCGACAGCTTTGGCGCAGCCGTCAAGGTCGAGCCGGACAACGCCTATGCCCTCTACATGCAGGGCCGTTTCCAGCGCCGCCAGGGCGACCCCGAGGAGGCGACGGCCACCCTCAAGCGGGCGCTCAGGATCAGCGGCCGGAACGCGGCCGTTCTCGGAGAGCTCGGCCACGCCTGTCTCGATGCGGGCCGGCTCGACGACGCGGCCTTCTATTTTCTCGAATACACCAAGCAGGGGGCGGAGGACTACAAATCGCTCTTTCTCCAGGGCGTCACCGCCCTGAGACTCGATCGCGTTGCCGAAGCGGAAGGGTTCTTCAAAAAGGCGGTCGACAAGAACACCAAGGCGCCCGAACCGCTCAACGGACTGGCCGTCGCCTACTACCGCGGCGCCAAGTACGTCGAGGCGACCGATACCTTTTCGCGGGTGATGCGTCTCTTCCCCGAAGATTCGCTCGATCCGAGCTATCGCTTCGCCTTCGACACGCGCGCCATCGTCGACGCCCACCTGCGCAAGAGCCAGTGGGTCGACCGATTCCAGCGCAAGGAGATCAAGAACGGATGGGACGTGGTCCAGCGCTTCGGTCCCAAGGTGTTTATCGTCCAGAACGAGATCCGCTTCAACGGCATGCAGCGCCAGGGGCTGGGCGACGAGATGAGCCAGCTCAGACGGGAGATCTCGGGCAAGGAATTCAGGCTCCTCGAGGCCGAGATCGAAGTCGGCGACGGCCACCAGGGGACGGCCGGAATCTTTCTCGGTTCCTACATCCGCCGGAGCGCCCAGGGCGCCCAGGCCAACGCCGAGATCCGGCTCGGTGTGAACCACCAGGGCAAGCTGCTCTACCGGCTCCACGACCAGAATCGGCTCATCGAGGACTGGAGAGAGATCGAAGGATACGACGTCGCACTCGACGAACCGATCAAGCTCGGCATCGAGATCAGCGACTACGAAAACGGGCGGGTCACCCTCCTTCTCAACGAAACGCCCGTTGTCGACGAACTGATCGTCAAGAAACTCAAGAAGATCTCGCGCAACGTGAACTTCGGTCTCTTCGGCCAGGCCAAGGGGGGGCGCACCATCGACTTCAAGACCCGCTTCGCCAGAATCGTCAAGACCGAACCGGAATGAGGGAGGGGACGATGAGACATAACGCAAAAGTCAGTCCGCACGATGCGGCATTCAGTCTGATCGAGATTCTCGTGGTCATCACGATCATCGGCCTGTTGATCGGCCTCTCCACCGGCGCCTACAGCGCGTGGATCACCCGTGGCGAAGAGGCGAAAACCAAGAGCCTCATCGAGGAGCTCAAGGTCTACGCCCAGACCTACGAACAGGAAACGGGCGGCTTTCCGCCGAGTACCCTGTCGTCTCTCGGTGTCAACAGCACGGGAGACTCTTCGAACGAGGGGATCGAGGCCTTTGTGCTCTCCCTTTACAGGAAGGACCTCTCCCGCAATCTGCGGCCCGCCTCCGAGTCGGATCTCAAAAATTTCGACGACGACCATGGGGACAAGAACATCAGCGTCTTCGGCAGCGCGGCGCTCCTCGAGTTCGTCGATGCCTGGGACAATCCGATCATCTACATCAACTGGAGGGATTACTCGGAGACCTTCACCTACCTCGTCGAGAGCCCCGATACGGAGCGGGAATCGATCGATGTGCACGCCCTCAAAAACTCGATGACCGGAACCTATTATAATTTCGACAGCTACCAGATCATCTCCGTCGGTCCCGACGGGATCTTCGACACGGAGGACGATCTGGCTAACTTTAAACGCCAGGAATGATGAGACGACGTGGAGACATGAGCGCCCGGGAACCGTTTCAGGAGGGATTCACCCTCATGGAGGTGCTCGTCGTTCTCCTTCTCATGTCGATGCTCATGGGGATCGGTGTGGGCGCCTTCAGCAAGGTGGGCGGAGGGCTCGAACTGGCGCGCAGCCAGGTCAGGGAGGCGCTGCGGACCACGCGCCACCACGCCCTGCGCGAGAGGGCCCAGGCCCTGGTGCTTTTCGACAGGGAAGCCAACAGCGTCACCGGACTCGGATGGAAACTGGTCGGTTGCTGGCACTTCGAAGAGGCGGTGGGGGGGAATTCCAAGGGCTTTCCCGTCGACGCGGCCGTCGACCAGAGCCAGATCGCGCCGTCGGGCATTATCGGAAACTGTCTCGATCTCAACATCGAGGCGAATCCGGGGATCACGATCCCCTCCATGTCGAGCTTCAACACAACGACGGGGATCTCGATCGAGCTCTTCGTGCACCTCTCCGGCCCCGGAAAAAGAAACCTCATCGCCAAGGGCGAGTTCTACAGCCTCGCCGTCGACGACGATGGCCGGCTCCGCGCCCGCCTCAAGGTGCGATCGGCAACCGCTTCGAAGCTGGCGGCCATCGAGGACTATGAGATCTGCACCGACGACTACACGCTTCCCCTCGGCGAATGGATCAAGGTCGCTCTCCATTTCAACGGCTACACGTGCACCCTCACCGCCGAGGGGATCGTGCGCGAGGAGGAGATCTTTGCCAAGCGCAAGCAGCTCGCCACCGATCAGTCGACCCCGATCGTGGTGGGAAACGTCAAGGATCCCTTCGCGGGCTTCGTCGACGAGCTGCGGATCGGCATCGCGGTCACGGGCGATGAAATGATCCTTCCCGAGGCGGTCAGCCTTGCAAAAGGGGTGGGACGCGTCTATTTCGACCGTGACGGCCGTCTCGACCGGAGCCATCACACGGCGCCGGTGGAGATCGTGCTCGATCACGAGGATTCCCGTCCGAGCCGTCTGACGGTCGGCCTTTTCGGGGAGATCTGGTAATGGCCGCACTCAGACCAAGGGCACAGGCCGACGAGGGTGTGGCCCTCATCATGGTCATCGTCGTGCTCATGGCGCTCATGGTGATCGCCACGCCCTTTACCATTTCCATGCGCAACCAGAGCCGCAACGCTGTTGAGCTGCTCAACCAGGAGCGTGCGCGGCGCGACTGCGAAACGCTCCGGAACGAGCTCGTCGAACGGATCAAGAACACCCATCCCGATCTCGATTACCTCACCCCTCTGTGCGACGATCAGCGTGAATGGGACGGCGACGAGGACGTGGACGCCCTCGCACCGGAAAACGCGCGGAACCTGACACGGGTGTCGAGCAGCCGCGCCACCGATCTCCAGGGGCGCATCAATCTCAACACCGCCTCGATCTACCTCTTCGCCAACCTTCTCGGACAGCGCACCACCATCGAAGAGGATTTCGATCTGCAAACGCCCTCTCTCGAGGTGCGCGATGCCGAGAGCTTTCCCGACGAAGGCCTTCTCTGGATCGAGGGGGATGTGATCGCCTACAACACCCGCACCGAGGAGACCTTCGACGAACTCGAGCAGGGGCTCGAGCTGGCCAATGCCGAGTTCCCCATCGTGGCCAATCACCAGAGCGGTACGGAAATCATCGACTACCGTTCCTTTCTCCTCGCCACGTACTGCTACAAGTGGATGCCCGGAGCTCTCTCCACACTGCCCACCGTCGAGTCGCTGCGCAACATCGCCGTCTTCGGCGAGGTGGCTCTCGAACGGAACGCCCTCGACAGGGTGGCGTCGCTCGTCACCGTCCGTTCGGGCCTCCCCTCGGGGCGGCGTTTCGTCAACGCCCAGCGCGTTCTCGGCACCGAGGCGGGCGAAGGGCGGGTGCTCTTCGTGGAGAACGGCCGCTACATCAACGGGGGCAGCATCGTGCGGATCGTGGCGGGCGACGAGGTGCACTACTCCCTGGTGGTCCGCTGCGTGGCGGTCGACGCCCATAGCTGGGCGGTTCTGCTTCAAGATCCCCTTCCCTTCGTGGTCCACGAAACAGAGAGCGCGGTCATCGACGTTCTCGCCCGCCATCCGATCAACGTGAACACGGCGCCCCTCGCCGTCGTCGCCGCCTGCATCGAGGGGCTCGGCATTCAGGGTGAATCGCGCCGGATCCACCGCGACGAGGCGCTGATCATCGCCGGCGTGATCAAGCGGAAACCTCTGTCGGGCTGGCTCGAGCTCAGCGAACTGCTCTTCGACCTCGTCGTCGAGAACGACCAGATTTCCCACTTTCACCGCGAGGCGGTTCTGCTCAACGGGCTGAACTCCAACGACGCCCTCGTCCTCGGGGGCACGGCGCCCTTCGCCTTTTCCACGGGCGGCTTTTTCCAGATCGATACGGCCGTGGCTCTCGACTATACCGAGACCAATCGCGAGGCGGCGCGGCAGTTCATGCGCGACATCATGCACGTGGCGCCGCGCGAGCCGACGATGCATCTCTTTCACACGCAGGCCGCCTTCGAGGCGCAGCGCCGTCTGATCCGCGAGGGGCGTTGGTACATGACCCTGCCCGTCAATCTCAATCCGCCGCCCGTCCGGTCGAACAACCCTCCCTCCATGTTTCTGCCGCTCACCGCATCCCAGGTGGCGCCGTCGACCGAGGAGGAGGGATCGATGTTCAAGCTCGCCCCCCTGCGCGCCGAGGGCGAGCGGATCCTCCATTTCGACTATGTGAGCGAGTACAAGAGGGAGACCGAGGCCTCGGGCGAAACGGTGGCGGCCAAGCTGGACGCCGAAGCCGGCGAGAGCGGCCTTGGCGGCTCGGGATCGGCCGGAATCGAGATGACGCCCACCATGATCCCTTGCGATGATCCCGAGGGATTCATCACCGGCGAGGAGATCGTCCGCCTCTCGACGATCGATCCTCCCGTGCAGATCCTCGGCGGAGGTTATGCCCGAATCTGGCCCTTTTCGGTCGAGCTCTGGTACCGCTTCGACGAGCTCGGCGGGCCGCATTACATCTTCGATACGGGCATCCAGGAGGAGGCGGACAGGGTCTACCTCTTTTTCGACGGCAAGGAGCTCGTCTTCCGCGTCGCCGACGCCACCATGCCCATGTCGTTTCTCGACGAGGGCGCCCCTCTCGAGCACGCCGAGATCCGCTACGACTTCGCCGAGCTCCCCCTCGAGGCGGGGACCTTCTATCACATCTCGTGCATGACCAAGGGGACGAAACCCTCCGATCTCTGTCTCTTCGTCGACGGTGTGCCGCGCGGGCAGCGGTCGTTTCAGACCCGGCTGAAATCGCCCCTCGGCCGGAGCATCATTCCCCAGGGCGGGGGGAGCGGCGTTCAGCTGGCGGCGCCCACGGTGCGGATCAAGGTCGACGACGCCACGCACTTTCCGCGCGAGGGGGTGCTGCGCATCGGCGAAGAGCTCTTCGAGTACCCGTCGCGCAGTGACGACACCTTTTTCGTGGAGAAAGCGGGCAAGGCGGAGCGGTTTGGCGGCGCGCGCATGCGCCAGTCGCGGTCGAGCGAGCACCCGGTCACGGAGATCGTGGAGCTCTACGGCTACAGCTCTCTTCTCAGCTCCTTCAAGATTCCCACGGGGATCGCCAACACGGGACTCGAGATCGGCGCCTTCGAGATCGCCATCGTGAACAATGACGAGGTCGAAAGTGTTCCGCTCAACATCAAGCTGAGCGACGGCTCGCTCCACCAGATCGGCCGCGGTTTCGAGTACGACACGATCGAGGATCTGCCCGTGCTCGCCGTGGACGGGGGCAGTCTCGACCAGTCGGCCTTCCACAGAACGGGCGGTTTTGCGATCCTCTTCTCCGACTTCACCAGCCTGAGGATCCGCAATCAGAACACCGAGCGGGACGAGGACTGGACGGTCACCAGGGATGACGGCCGCCGGCCCCAGACCGACCGCGATTCGCTGCTCTGCGGATTCGAGGTGATCGAGTACGACAGCTTCAACGGCAGCGAACTCCTGGGCATCACGCGCGGTGTGTCGGGCGGCTATCCCCAGGGGCAGCCCCGCCAGGAGAGTCCCCTCATGAGGGATCCCTCGACGAACGCCAACGAGAACTGGGGCACCACCAATCCCGGAGCGGGGAGCGGATACGTGAACATGGCCGGAGTGGCCGAGTTCGTGCGGCAGCGTGCGTTCTGGACCGAGAACACCGTGGGCAACGACAGCAATAGCGACCTCGACCGGGAGCAGCCGTTGATTTTCGTCATCCCCATCTCGGTCGACGTGGAGCAGGGCAGACTGACCAATCTCTTCGAGGAGTTTTTTGCCGAGCCGCTGCCGCCGGGAGATTTCAGGCCCGAGATCGTCCAGATCGGCCTCGACTTCAACGGCGAGGGGAGCGACGAGACCGAGTGGATCCGCTACGACACGATCGTCACCGATCGCTTCGTGCGCGACGATCCGCGCGAGCTGCGGCGGATGAACAACGTGCTCGCCAAGTTCTGCTTTTCCACCTCTTTCTCGCCCGACGCAAAAACGACGCCCTGGGAGGTGAACCAGCGGATCCGGTTCCGCGCGCAGTGCGGCACCGACCACTCGTCCCACCCGGCCAACTCGCTCGTTCTGCCCACCTTCCGCACACACTTCAACGACTTCGACCTCCGGAGCGGCCGTCCCGGCCGGCGCGATCACATCACGCTCATCGATGTGGAGGGCGACCGGGAGACGGGGGAAATCAACCACGCCTTCTACAACGATTTCAACTTCCCCCGCCAGGCGATCGTGGCGATGCGCGAGGGGGTGATCGGCACCTACGAGCGGGTCGAGATCGACTGGGTGTCGCTCAGGGAGCAGCAGAACGACAAGGAGGAGGGCTCCACCGAGGAGGCGCTGCTCACCCGCTGCAACCTCGAGTCGCGCGACTTCACGCGGATCATCAAGTTCCCCTCGGGCGAGCTGCCCACGGGGGCGCCCGAGGAGTTCGTCATTGGCGGGAATTTTTTCGGCGATCCGTCCCCGTCGAAGGGCTGCGTCGACGAGGTCCGATTCCGGTCATTCGATACGCCCCATCCCGATCTTCCCCGTTTCGCGCGCTTTGCGCTCTCCGATGAGTTCGAGGAGGATGACACCGAGGAGATCCTCCGCCTCGGGACGCACACCCTCGTCTACAACCACTACACCAACGATGACACCCTTCTCGACGAGCTCGAGCTCCTCGACAATCTGCCCAAGGACGCCTTCTTCCTCCTCGTCGGCGATGAGATCATCGCCTGCACCGAGGTCGATGTGGAGGACGGGTACGTCGTCGTTCTCTCCGACGGGCGGGGCATGTTCGGCACCGAGCCGGGCTACCACCAGAGGGGCGAGGCGGTGGTGGTCCTCAATTTCCCCACCCTCTCCTACCTCGAGCAGGATCTGCGCGCCCACACGGCCGGTGTGCTGCTCAAGGATGGCGCCGATTTCCCCTGGATGGGGGCGATCCTCGTGGAGAACGAGGTGATCGGCTACAACCGCAAGGAGGAGAATTTCCTCTCCATGCCGAGCTTCCGGCCCTATGGCGAGGAATCGGAGCGCGGCCTCCTTCGCGGTCGCTATGGAACGGAACCCTTCGAACATTCCGAGGGAACTCTCGCCTACCTGCTCCCCGTGCGCTATCCCGACCTGTATGCGCCTGGGAGCGACGAACCGGAGCTCGCCTATTTCTCCCTCGGCGTCGAGGCGCCGGGCGCTTTTTTCAGCGAGCTCAACTGGGTGGAGAAACTGCCCGGTCCGGGCGCCGACCTGATCGTGCTCGCCCGCGTGGGCGGCCGGGGGCGGTGGAACGGCGATCCGGCGGGCGAGAGCGATCTCTTTCTTTTCGAGAACCCGGCGGAACAGAAAAGGCGCAACTGGCTTCTGCGGCAGGGGGACTTCGTGGAGCTGCGCGTCTTCACCCGCTACGGCGAGGGCGCCTTCGATGGCCTCGACTTCGCGTCGAACGCCTGGAAGTACGCGCCCGCTCTCGACGCGCTGAGCGTCGAATGCGTCGAACCGTCGAAAGTCTACCGCCACGACGAGTGGAGATAAGGACGATCACTTTCATGAACCGCTCCAGAGGATTCACGCTCATCGAACTGGTGACCACGGCCACCATCTTCGCCATCCTGGGCGCCATGCTTTTCAGCATGGTCAAGAGCGGCATGGACATGTGGACCCGCGGTGAATCCCAGCGGGACGAGATCGAGAAGAGCACCGTCGTTCTCGAGACGATCGCCCACTCCCTCCGGGCGGCATTCAGCGAGAACGATCCCATGGGGGGGCGCGCCGAGGCGCGTTTCTACTCCGATTTTGTCGACTATGACTGCAACAGGGACGGCGTGAAGGAGACGCGGCTGCAGCGTCTCTGTTTCGTGCGAATAAACAGCGAGGAACGGGAAAACTTCGACATGCGCGTGGCGGGCGACCTGCCTCTCGGCCGCAAGTACTTCAGCCTCTCCGAGGCCGAGCTCGACCGCATCTACGGCAGAAGCAAGGAGGAGCAAACGTACCGGTCGTCGCGCCTCGAGCTCGACGAGATGGACGTCTACCGGCCGACGGGCGGGCTGGCGGAATGCTTTTTCACCGCCTTTCCCACGACGCTCACGCGGGACGGCAAGGTCAGCGGCACGATGAGTCTCTTCCGCGGATACCGGTCGCCCATCGGCGGCGAGGACTCCTTTTTCGCGTCGGGCACCCTCATCGATCCCTACCAGTTCGCCGCCCGCCTCGTTCCCACCATCGGCGGACTGCTCTATCTGGAATTCCGGTTTTTCGACCAGGATAGCTACACCTTTGATGAGCGCGAGGCGCCGCCGGGAACCAAGGGCGGGGCGGGGTACGTGTGGGATTCGACGCGCGGCGTTCTTTTGCCCGAGGGGGACGAGGAGGGGAAGAACGCCTTCCGGCTCGCCCTGCCCGATGGGATCACCGAGTCGGGCCTGCCGAGCGAGGACGATCCGCGGGACGACATCTTTCCGTTGCGCGTCAAGATCACGGTGGTCGTCAATTCGGGCGGCACGCGGGGCGCGCTGGCCCGCCTGACCCGGGCTGTTGGCCAGAATGCGCTCCGCCTCCCCGTCGATATTGTCATGCCCTTTCGGGACTGGCGTTTCGGCGAGAACTTCGTCCGCGTAGGCAGCGAGTGGATCCGTTTCTCGCGGCTCGACGGCGATGAGCTGGTGGTGGCCGAACGGGGGGTGCGGAACACGATTCCGGGCGATCACAAGAAAGGGTGCCCCCTTTACGCAGGAAGGGCTTTTTCCACGGAAGTGGTGATTCCGGCGAGCAGAGAGTGGTGGAACGATGATGAGTGAGATCGTCAAAGCCCTGTCACCGATACGATCGCGCCCCCATGGCCGCGGCGCGCGCCAGGAGGGATTCACCCTCCTCGAGGTGATCACGGCGATCTTTATCTTCTTTTGCGGAATCGTGGGGATCCTCTCCCTCTTCACCACCGCTCTCGTGCTGCACAAGACCTCCCACGACCGGACCGTTTCGACGATGGCGCTCGAGCGGGTCGTGTCGGAGATCGGCGCCCTGATCGAGGACGGCGCTCTGTCCGACGCCGATACGGGCGAATACAAGCCCCTGGCCAAGACACCCCTTCCCGGTTATCCGGGCTATTTTTACTCGGCCGATTTCGAGGTCGACGACACGATGGACAACGGCCTGGTTCAAGCGCACATTCGCATTTCGTGGATGTCGCGCGGCCGCGAGATGGGGGAGTACTTTCCCTATTTTTTCAGGCCCGGCGCCGGTCTGAGAAACGAGATCTTTCGGCTGCGGTCCGAGTCCGAGAGGGACAACTGAAGAGACGATTCACAGGCATCGCGTCCTGTAAGGAGACAATAAAATGAATAAGACACTCTTGGGGATTCTGCTCGCAGTTCTCCTCGTTGCGCTCCTCGCAACGGCCGCCTCGGGCGAGATCATCCGGCTGAAGAACGGTGTCGAACTGCACGGCGAACTGATCGAGTTCAATGCCGAGCAGGGCGTCACGGTGAAGCGCTTCGACAACGGCGGCGTCATCACCCTGCGATGGGAGCACATCGTGGAGGCCGACGCAAACGCCATCAAGGTGGCCCACGGCTACGGCGGGCTCGAAGCGGAGCCGATTCTCGTCAAGGCCAAGCGGTTCCTCCTCGCCAATGGCGACTATGTCATCGGAGTTCCCGTCGAATCGGACCGGCCCGGTGTGGTCACCCTCCACAGGCTCGGTAAGAACTACCCTTACCTCCACAGCCAGGTCAAAGACGTGGAGACCGTCGAGGTCGAGGCCCAGGAAGTCTACACGGCCCAGGAGCTCTACGACCGCGAGGTGGGGGAGGCGATGCCCGAGACCGCTCTCGATCATTTCAAGCTGGCCGTTTTCTGCGAATCGGTCGCCTATTACGACCGCGCTCTCGAACACTTTCAGATGGCGCTCGAGCTCGATCCGCTTTTCAAACCCGATGTGGTGGCTCAGAAGATCAGCCAGATGGAAGTCAAGAAGGGAGAGGTCGACGCCACGCAGCTTCTCAACGAGATCAAGAACCGGCTCTACAAGAAGCAGTTCGAGCGCGCCCTCGCTTTCTGCTCCGATTTTGCCGAGACCTATCCCGACAGCCGCCAGATGGGAGAGCTCGAAAAACTCCAGGCCAAGGTGCTCACGAAGAAGACCGAGTTCTACCAGCAGAAGATTCTCACCGACTACTTTTCCTACCTCGATATCATCGCCCGCAAGGTGGCGAGCGACAGGGAGATCAAGATCGAGGACGCGCTCGCCTACGCGCGCGACGAGATGGGCGACGACGTGAGGAACAAGCTTGCCGGTCTCTATGTCATGGCCGAAGAGGATATCGAAGCGCTCTGGACCAACAGGAAGGGGGGCCGGGCGCGTACAGTGAGCTACGGGACGGGGACCTTTCTGCTCGGCGAGGAAGCCAAGGAGGTGCCCGAGGCCGAATCGGAGGAGAACAAGGAGGAGGAGGAAGAAGAAGCGGCCACCGTCGACGAGAAGCTCAAGAAGAAGATCGAGGCGATCAAGAAGGAGAGGGCCAAGCAGACCAAGTCGCGCCGGTCGCGCCTTCAGATCGACGACATCGGCCAGAGCCCCGAGCAGTGGTGGAGAAATGGCGACACCGATTCGCGCAAGCAGATCCTCGTCGCCTATTACGCCGAGAAATCGGGTGATATGAAAATCGTCAGAGTGCGCTTCCGCAAGTGCCGCCAGTGCAACGGCAGGGGCTGGTTCGAGTCCTTCTCGGTCAATCAGAACGAGGAGAAAAAGGATCCCTGTCCCATCTGCAAGACCTTGGCGATCGAAAGGATCGTGACCTACAAATGAGAGATTCCGTCCGAACCCGTTTTGTGACCGCCTCCTGTGCCTTGTGGCTTTTCTTTGCGGCCACGTCCTGTTCGCTCATTCCCGGCCTGGGGGAGATCTCGGAGCCTGGCGGCGCGGACGACGCGGCCCGCCCCGTGGATCAACCCGACGCGGTGGCCCAAATGGAGAATCCGGCTCAAAAGGCTGAAAGCCCCGATCGCGGCGCGGCCGACGCGGAGGACGATTCACGCGGTGCGACCGACGTCTACGGCGGGGCGTTCATCGAAGCTGACGAGAAATGGGGCGATATGATCTTGGCGCGCGTCGACGGCGCCGCGATCAGGGCGTCCGATCTCTATCAGACATTTTTTCTCGAGAATCCGGTCCGCACGCGCAACGCGCTCCAGAACGAGATCCTCTACATCCTCGCCGGAAAAGAGGCCCGTCGCCTCGGCGTGACGGTCCGTGCCGGCGCGGTGGACGAGGTCGTGAAAAAAACGATCGACGATCACCGGCAACGCTGCGCGTCGGCGCTCAACGCCGCCGTCGATTTGGAGAAATTCGTCGAAACACAGTATGGAATGACCTTCGCCGAATACCTTCTCACCGTGCGCCGCACGGCGGTCTTCAACCTGCTTCTCGACAGGCTCGTCCGTTACGGCGAGATGAGCCGGCGCCGGCTGCAGGTGGGGGTGATCGTGGTCAAGGAGAGGCTTCTGGCCGAGGAGATCCGGCGCAAGCTCGACAAGGGGGCGAGTTTCGACGTTCTTGCCGAAAAACACTCTCTCGATCGATCGTCGTCGTCGGGCGGAATCCTCGCCCCGATCCCCGTCGATGTGAACCATCCTCTCTATCCTCTCGTGGAGGGCGTGATCGGCGCGAAACCGGGCGACCTCTCCGCTGTGGAACCGACGCCCTACATGACCGAGACCGTGTACAGGATCGTGAAGCTCATTGCCGACCTGGAGCCCTCTGCCGACGAGTACGGCTCCATTGCCGATCGCGTCGAGGAGAGCCTCCGGAACGATCCGATCGACTTGGCGGCGATCCAGTACTGGCAATTGAACCTGCGATCGAGGTATAAGATCGAGTTGACGGCCCGCTAGAGAGCGCGCCCCTTCGCCGGAGGGCGATCAATCCGATGGAAGAGGAGAAGAAGTTGTCCGAGAAGACACCCCTGGAACAGACCGAAGAACGCCACGATTCATCGAGCATCGCCCAAGCTGATCCGCCTGTGGAATCCGAAAAGACCGAAACCGCCGGTGGGGACACCGAAACCGCCGGTGGGGACACCGAAGTCGCCGGTGGGGACACCGAAACCGCCGGTGGGGACACCGAAGTCGCCGGTGGGGACACCGAAATCGCGGCTGATGTTGAATCCGAGACTCCGACGGCGAAACCCCAGCCCGCCCCGGGCCTCGCCACCGACCCGTCGCTCGAGACGATTCTCGAGGCTTTGCTTTTCGTGTCGCCCGAACCGGTTCCGGTCGCCAAGCTCGCCGACGCAGCGGGGCGCCCCACCACCGAGGTGCGCGCGGCGCTCAAGAATCTGGCCGCTTCCTTCGCCGAGTCGAAGCGGGCCGTCGAGTTGACCGAGCTTGCCGGTGGATTTCAGATTTTGACGCGGTCGATTTTTAATGATGTGATCCAGGCTTTCAGGAAATCGAAATCGATCGACAGGCTTTCGGCGTCGGCGCTCGAGTGCCTCGCTATCGTCGCCTACAAGCAGCCGATCATCAGGGCCGAGGTCGAGGCGATCCGCGGCGTGCAGTGCGGCCCCGTGCTCCGCGGGCTGCTCGATCGGCGTCTCATCCGCGTGGCGGGTCGGGACAAACGGCCCGGAAATCCGATCCTCTACAGGACAACCAACCGTTTTCTGGAGCATTTCGGCCTCAAATCGCTCAAGGGCTTGCCCTCGGTGGAGGAGTTAAAAAGTCCCTCCAATTGAGATCGAGTCCCCGACCGGTCGAAATTGGCCCCGGGAAATCCTTTGATCGTTTGCTTTCCCGACTTATAATCCCTCCCTTCGAAATATTCTTCGTTGCGATCTGTTCTGAAAGGTCTTACCGATGTCTTTCAAGTTTTTCCGCAAGCACCAAAAAGTCATGCTCTGGTTCGTGGTGATTCTGGCCATCTTCACCTTCACCATTTTTTCCGTCCAGTCGACGATGAAGACCTGCTTCACGCAGGAGTCGATCGACGACATCGGGGAATTCACCCTCAAGGACGGGACCAAGCTCATGATCTCCCGCGTTCGCTATTCGGGAGTGCATAACACGCTCCGCCTCTTGATGGGCGAGAACTACTCCGAGGCGATGATCATTCCCCATATCGTGCTCTACGAGGAGGCCTCCCGGGCGGGGATCATGGCCTCCGACGCCGAACTCCAGGAGAGGATCAAAGGACTTTTCGGCGGGCAGATGGTCAGCACCGACGAGTACCGCGACATCATCGTGAAGAGGGTCGGATTCCGTTCGATCAAGCAGTTCGAAGAGCTCCAGCGAGAGATGATCGTCATCGATAAATTCAAAGGCTTCCACGCGCTGGCCGAGGATCTCTTTCTCACCCAGGAGATTTATGAAAAGTACAAGGTCGAGAACGAGGAGCTCAAAATCGATTACCTCGCCTTCAAGGCCGACGACTACGCCGATCAGGTCGACACGACAGCCTTCGAGGAGAAGGAGATCGAAGATTACTACAAGACGCTCCGCCCCGGAATAGGGCAGGAAGAGTTGACCGTCTTCGAGAAGTTCCTCTTTGATTTCGCCTACGTCGATACGTCGACGATCGATTTCGAAGCCTACAGCGACCTCACCGCCGATGTGACGATCGACGATCTCGAGATCGAGCAGTACTACAACACGGTCAAGGAACGATACAAGATCGAAAAAAGCCCCGAGCCCGACCCCGCCGAAGGCGACGACCCCGCCGAAGGCGACGACCCCGCCGAAGGCGACGACCCCGCCGAAGGCGACGACCCCGCCGAAGGCGACGGCTCCGCCGAGAACGACGACGAGAACGCTCCCGACGAGGAGCCGGCTGCAGAGTACAGGGATCTCGCCGAGGTGAAAGAGGAGCTCGAGAAGGAGCTCAAAGTGCTCGCCCTGCTCGAGAAGGCCGAGAAGGAATGGACCGATTTCGCCAAGGAGAACAAGCTCTACGATCCCCCGGCCCCGAAAGATGAGACAGACACCGACGAGACGAAGAGTGAGACGCCCGACAGCGGCGCCTTTTTCCAGTCCCTCTGCGACAAGTACAAACTCAGCCGGAAAACTTTCGAAGAGAAGCTCTCGTGGGACACGCTCGAGACGCTCGATCTCTTCGGTTCCGAGGGTTTCAAGAGACGGGTCAAGAGCCTGCGGAAGGACTATGCCTTCGTGGTCAAGCCCTGCGCCGACTGCGTGACCCACGTGGGATTCCTGGTGCGCGTCATCGAGCGGGATGAGGCCAAGCTCAAGGATCTCTCCGAGGTGCGCGATCTCGTCGTCGAAAACTATGCGGCCAAGAAGCGGATGGAACTTGCCGAGGCGGCGGCCAACGATTTCAAGGATGCGCTGAGGGCCAAGGCGGGCGCCTTTCCAGAGGTCAAGCCCAAGGTCGACCAGATCCTCAACGCCGCCCGCGAAGATGCCGAGAAACGGATTGCCGAGAGGCGGGAGTCGGAGGAGAACTACACCGACGAGATGGCCGAGAGGTATCTCGAGGGAATGATGCGCCGCGCCGAGTCGGAGGCGAACACCGAGCTCGATCCCTACATCCACAGGGTTTACGCCGAAACATGCGCCGAACAGGGCCTCACACCTGTTGTGCTCGATTACTTCCCCAAAAGCGAGGCGCAGAACCGCACGGCGGCCGAGGACGCCTCGGAGGCAGAGACCTTTCTCAAGTCGCGCATGGGATTCATCGTGTCTCAGCTCGAGAAAGATGCTTTCAGCAATCCTCTCCGCGATAATGATTCGAATACCTTCTATCTCATCCACATGGTCGATCGCCGTTTTCCCGCGGCCACCGAGATGACCAGCGACGATGTCACCAAGGGGCGCGAGCGGATCGAGATGGACAAGATGATCGCCCGGTGGCAGGCGCGGCAGGGCGCGGGCGCCGGGACAACGGCCACAGCCGAGGCCGATCCCTTTGCGGTCGAGCAGATCATGAAGGACTACAACGTCCAGTTCTACCGGGTCGAGGAATCCGACGAAGAAGAGGCGCCGGCCGAAAACTAAGGGCAACGCCGAAAACTAAGGGCAACTAAGGGCAGAGTCCGGCCGCTCGCTTGGATCTCATTCCCCTCGATCGATGGTGGGATCGTCTTCGGTCCCCGGTACGGGATCGTACCCTCCGCGGCAAAAGGGATTGCACCTCAAGATCCGGTAGACGCCGAGGAGAGATCCGACGACCACACCTCTCGCCTTGACCGCTGTCTTGAAGTACTCCGAGCATGATGGGTAAAAGCGGCACGAGGGCATCTTCAGGGGGGAGAGCGCCTTCTGATAGAATCTTATCAGGGCGATGACGATCCGGCTCAACATGAGAGTTTCCTCACCGCGTTCCGCGCTTAGCGCTTTTTCGCGCCGCGTCGGTCGCGAGGCGCCTGAAGAGATCGCGCAAGTCGTCGATCGAGTGGCGCCAGGGTCCCTTGGCCGGCATGCAGATGAAGTCGAAGCCCTGAGAGGCGAGTGCGCCCTGTTCGAGGCGGAAGGCTTCCTTGATCAGGCGCCGGATCCGATTGCGCGTCACCGCATTGCCATGTTTGCGGCCCACGCTCACACCGAGTCGATTGAGGCCGAGCTCGTTGGGAGCGGCGTAGACACTGAGCCCCTGTCCGCTGTGCCGCGCCCCGTGGCGAAAGATCCTCAGGAATTCCGCCCGCCGCCGCATTCGGTTCTCCGGGCTCAGCCGGTACCCCGGCCGCGAGCCGGGAGGGCGTTTCGTTTCGCACTGTTCGTCTTTAGAGTCGGATCGCGTCACGGCATGTCCCAGCGCTAGGGCCGGCGATTCTCCTTCGATGACCGCCCGCGGTTTTCGAGAAGACCCTGGCATGTTTCTATTCCCACGGCGGCTTTTCGAAAACGCTCGTCCTTGCCGAGGGGGAGTCCCGAGAGCCCGCCCTCCTTGAGAAAGAGGTCGTAGTCGAGGATCGCCTCCTCATAGCGGCCGAGCTCCTGCTCAGCGAGGGCGCGGTTGAAATAGAGGTCGCCGTCCATGAGGTCGCGCGCCTGGAGAATATCGTACTGCTCCACGCACTTGGCAAACATCCCCACCGATGCGAAGAGATCGGCCAGCGCGCAACGCAGATCC
>Ga0180429_10000584_pt1 | contig 32149 bp, 28 predicted proteins | sample SS_ome_FD_132428 | JGI IMG/M metagenome (GOLD analysis project Ga0180429, IMG submission 132428) | Hypersaline lake sediment archaeal communities from the Salton Sea, California, USA - SS_1_S_1 metaG | ecosystem: Environmental > Aquatic > Non-marine Saline and Alkaline > Hypersaline > Sediment ...
ATGGCGAGCATCCTTGCTTCGGAGTCCTGATTTCCAAAATCAACTCGCCTTCAATACCCCAAACTCCCCTTCCTGTCCAGATCAACCATAACTGTTTGTGAACTTGCGAAACGAACATCTAGCACCATGATCTGGGAAAACCCGCTCACACTCCTGGGCCTGTGGATCTTGCCGCCGTTGGCGGCCTTGATGATCCACGCGCATTACAGGCGACTGGCCGCCGCCGAGCGGTTCGTCGACCCGGCCATGGCCCGGCGGCTGATGCCGTCGCTGCGCAACGGGCGGCCGTGGATCAAAGGGACGCTCACACTGCTGGCCTTGGGTCTGCTGATCGTGGCGGCCGCAAGACCCCGTTTCGGCGTCTACTTCGAAAAGGTCGCCCAGCGTGGCGTCGATCTCTTCGTGCTGTTGGACGTCTCCCGATCGATGACCGCCGAAGACATCGCCCCGAACCGGCTCGAACGGGCAAAAATCGATATTCGCGATCTGCTCGGCCAACTGGCCGGCGACCGCGTCGGATTGATCGTCTTCGCCGGAAAACCGGTCGTGAAGGTGCCGCTGACCACCGACCAGGGCTTCTTCACGCACGTGCTCGAAGACGTCGGCACCTACAGCGCGCCGCGCGGCGGAAGCCTTATCGGCGACGCGATCCGCAAGGCGATGGAGGCCATGCCGATACGCAAGAATCGCGATCAGGTGTTGGTGCTGATTACCGACGGCGAGGACCACGATTCCTTCCCGCAAGAGGCCGCCAAACAGGCCGCCGAGCGTGGTATCAAAATCTTCACCGTCGGACTCGGCGACACGAAGGAAGGCACCCGGGTGCCGGTTCGCGACGCCTCGGGCAACCTGCGCTACCTGAAGTACAACGACCAGGAGGTCTGGTCACGCATGGATGAGGAGTTGCTGAAAAGAATCGCGCTGGACAGCGGCGGACAGTACGTGCCGGCCGGAACCCGATCTTACGACCTGGGAAACATCTACCGCGATCACCTCGCCGGACTGGCGCACGGCGAGTTGAACGTCGAGCGGCGGCGCCGCTATCGCGACCAGTTCCAGTTGTTCCTCTGCCTGGGCGTCGTGTTGCTGATCGTCGAGACGGCGATTCCCGAGCATGCGCGTTCCGCGAACGGCGTTCCGCGGCCGCCCCATGGGAATGGCGAAAAAACAGGTTCGGCAGATAGTCGCCTTTCGCTCCGCGAAAGGGCGTTCTTTCGCGGAGCGAAAGACGACTTTGTCTTTGCGTCGCGCCCAAGAGAGTCAGAAGGCAAGATCGCGGATTGAATAATGCAAATCAAAGACTGCAAATATGAAGTACCGTGCATGAGACCCGGCGCGATCGTCATTCTGGTGGCATTGCTCGTATCGCCCGGCGCCGCGTGGGCCTTTTCTCCCAAGGCCGCCGGGCAGGTGAAACTGGGGATCGAGCATTTCGAGGCGGGCGATTACGCCGCCGCCGCCGAGGCGTTCGCTCGTGCCGACGCCGCCCGGCCCGACGACGCCAGAATCGCTTTCGACCGCGGCTGCGCGTATGCCGCCCGGGGTGATGAGGCCGATGCCATCGAGTGGTTCCGCAGGGCGGCCCTATCGGAGAATCCGCAGTTGGCGGCCCGGTCTCAGTACAACCTGGGGTGCCTCAATGTGGACAAGGTCAAGGCCCTGTTTGGCGAAAAGCCCGAGGAGGCCGAAGAGGAGACCCGGCGTCAGGGCGTGGAATTGCTCGAAACGGCGGTCGGCCATTTCCGCGATGCCGCGAGATTGGACCCCCGGCACCTCGACGCCCGGCACAACATTGAGGCAACCCGACTGTGGATCACCCACATGAAAGAGGCCTGGCGCAGCCGCGATGCGCAGCAGCAGCGAGACAAGCTGGAGTTGCCCAGCTATTTGAAGATGCTCGATCAACGGCAACGCACCGTGCGACTGACGGCCAGGGGCCTGTCGAAAGAGGCGAAATCACCCAAGCGGCGGCAGGACGCGTTCGTGGCTAGCAAGGCCCAGAGGCAACTGGCCGAAGAGATCGGGCCGCTTCGAGCAAAGATCGAGGCCGCGCTGCAGCAGACGGCGCCGAAGGCCGATCCGCAACAGTCGGCCCCGCAGGCCGATCCGCAACAGGCCGCGCGGTTGCTCGGCGGACTGGCCGACAACGCGGGTCAGGCGATGATTGCCGCCGCCGAACGGCTCGCGGCCGACACGCCCGGCGACGCCGTTGACATCCAGGCGGAAGCGATCGAGAAGCTCGACGAGGTCTACATGGTGGCGGCCCCCTACGCCATGCTGGTACAGACCGCCGTCGAGAGGCAACAGGCGCTTGTCGACCAATCAAAACAGGAAACGGACCCCGCGCCCGACGCGCCGGCGGCCGAGCCGGCGGAATCGGTCTGGAACCAACGGTTCGTCACCGGTTATAGTGAGATGATTCGCGCGAAGGCCCAGCAAGGGCTGAAGAACATGCCGCAACGGGAAGAGGCGATGGAGGACGAGTCGGCGGAAGATGATCGGCCGGTCGCCGGTCCGCCGCTCCCACCGGTTCCGCCGGGAGCGGACGAGTCGGCGGCCGAGCCGGCCGACCCCGCCGAGGCGATGAAGCAGCAGCGGGAAGCCCTTCGCAAGGCGATGCTCAACGCGGTGCAGTACGCCCCGAAGGTCAGGGCGTTGACCATCAAGGCGACCAACCACCTGGAAGACGACGACCCGGCCGCCGCGCTGCCGATGCAAGAGGAGGCCCTGGAACTGCTGAAGAAAATGTTGCCGAAGCAGCCGAAGGATCAGAATCAGCAACAGGATCAACAGAAGCAGGATCAGAACCAGGACAAGAAGGACGACGAGAACAAGAAGGAACAGGACAAAAAGGAACAAGACGGCAAGGATCAGCATCAGAAGGAAAAGGACCAGGACGGCAAGGATCAGCAGCAGCAGAAAGAGCCGCGGGATCTGTCGAAACAGCAGGCCGACGCCGTGTTAAGAAAGGCCCGGCAGCGACAGCAGGAAAAACGCAAACTGGAGAAGATGCTGCAGCAATACCTGTATCGGCCGGGCAAGGTGGAAAAGGACTGGTAAGCGACGCGAGGATCGAGAAATTGAAAACTGCAAATTGCAGATTGGAGATCGACAAACGCTTGATGCCAAGCAACAAGGCGGGGCTTGCCCTATTGACGGTCTTTCTGCTGTTGATCCCCGCGGTCGCCTTTGCCGACGGCGAGCCGGAGGTGCTTGCCGAGTTGGATCGAACGAAGATCTATCAAGGCGAGTCGGTGCGATACACGGTGACGCTCAACCACGCCAAGAACCCCGCTCCCCCCGAACTGCTCGGTTTCGACGACTTCGACGTCTCACTGTTGGGCACCGCTCCGCAGAACTTTCGGCGAACGATGGTCATCAACGGCCGGGTGACGACGATCGAACGCTACGGGATGCAATACACCTACCGCCTGACGCCGCGGAAGGCCGGCCGCTTGATCGTGCCCGGCCCGGTCGCCGCGATCGGTGGCAAGACGCTGCAGGGACCGCAATTGGCGCTGGCGGTGATCGCACCACAGCAACAGGACGTGGTGATCCTGAAGCTCGACTGCCGGCCGGAGTCGGTGTACCCGATGCAGCCGTTCGAGGTGACGCTCTCGGTGCTGGTGCGGGACCTGCCCGATCCGTACTCCGAGCGTGATCCGGTGGGCATTCAGCGTGCCATTCGCTCGCAGCCGCCGGTGTTGCAGATCCCCTGGGCGCGCGACGAGCAACTGCCCGAGGGCATCCAGCCGCGGCGCGGCGGCGAGCGATGGCGCCAGCAGTTGCAGAGTTCCGATGCGGCCGGGTTCAACATCAACGGGCTGGCGGCGCGCGATATCTTCTCGATGTTCGACGACGATTCGTTCTTCGGCGATTCGTTCTTCGGCGGCCGTTTCCCTTCGGCGCGCGGGCCGCGCCTGATCGTCTTCCGGCCGCAACCGACCCGTATCTCGCGCAACGGCGACGACGGCCACGAGGCCGGCTACTGGCAATACGACTTCAAGCGGAAATTTACGCCGCAACGGATCGGGCAGTACCAGTTCGGCCCGATCAATCTGAAGGGCCGATTTCTGACGGGGATCGACGACGTCGGCAAAGGGATTGTCACGGATATCTACGCGATCGCCGAGCCGGTTGCTCTCACGGTCAATGACGTGCCGCCGGCGGGTCGTCCGGAGTCGTACATCGGCGCGGTAGGCAGCTTTCAAATCGGTGCCGACCTGGTCCCGAAGAAGGCCAAGGTGGGCGACCCGATGACCTTCACGCTCACCATTGCCGGCGAAGGCACGCTCGACGACGCGTCGGCACCCGACCTGGCCAGCGTCGCCGAGATCGCCGAACGGTTCAAGGTCTACGAAGCGACCGAAGAGGGGCAGGCCGACCGCCGGCAGTTCACCTACAGCCTGCGGCCGTTGGGCGAGGGCGTCGAGCAGTTTCCGCCCGTGCGGGTCTCGTACTTCGACGTGAATACCGAGCAGTACGTCACGTTGCGAACCGAACCGATCCCGATCGAAGTGAGCAAGGCCGACAAGCTGACCGGCCGCCAGATAGTCGGCTCGCGGCGCGCTGGCTCCAACGGCGGCGAGGACGTCGAGGTCCGGCGAGAGGGTGTCTTCGCCAATGTGACGGATCCCAGGACGGTCCGCGACGAGTCGATCCGGCCCGGGCGTTGGCTGGCCGGATTGGGCGGCGCAGCGGGGTTGTACGTTGTCGTGGCGGTGGGTGCCGGCCTCTTGCGGCGGCGCGGCGGCGACGTGGCCCTGCGCCGGCGACAGTCGGCCGCGTCCACGGCCCGCCGACGGCTGCGCCAGGCATCGGCCGAACTAGAGGCCGCCCGCTATCGCGAGGGCGCCGATCACGTGCAGTCCGCATTGACCGGCCTCGTGGCCGACATGCTCGATCTGCCCGAGGCGGGGCTCACGCCACGCGACGTCGAACGGAAACTGCAAGACCACGGCGTTGAGGCGGACCTGGCCGGCCGTGTCCACGCGGTGCTGGAGACGTGCGACGCCGCCCGATACGGGGCCTCCGACGCCGCGGTCGACAACCTCGCCCACGAAACCGAGACGCTGCTGCAACCATTGTTCCGGCAACTGAAGTCCCGGAGGCGGTCCCGCTGATGTGTTCACCTCTAGTGATTTCGCGCTTGACGCTGGCTGCCGCGACGGTTGCCGTGGTTGGCTGCCGGCAGGGCGTCGATCTGGAGGTATCGCAGAAGTTTTCCGCGGCCCAACAGGCGTTCAACGAGGCCGAAAGTCCGGCGGACTTCCGCGGCGTCGCCGCGCGGTACCAGGAGATTCTCGATCGGGGGGTCATCTCGGGTGCGGTATTGTACAATCAGGGAAACGCGTGGATGCGGGCAGATTGTCCGGGCCGGGCGATCGCCGCCTACCGCCAGGCACGACGATATCGACCCCGCGATCCGTACTTGGAAGCCAATCTTCGCTACGCCCTGGCCACCGACCGGACCGCGGCACGGCGGCGGCCGATGATCGAGTACTTGTTGTTCTGGCAAAACCGGTTGAGCTATCCGGCCAAGTTCCACCTGACGGCGGCGGCGGCCTTCGTGGCGTTTGTGCTGGGCGTGATCGGACTGTTCGTCGCCCGGCGACTGTTGGGGCGGCTGGCCGTCGCCGGCGTTGCACTGACGGCCCTGCTGGCGTTCTCGGCCGGATACGACTGGTATCGATACGATCACATAGTCCACGGCGTCGTCGTCCGTGAGGAAGTGACCGCGCGCAAGGGAGATTCGGCCGACTACGAGCCGGCATTCACCGAACCGCTCGGCGAAGGCACCGAGTTCCGCCTGCTCGGACGCCGCAACGGCTGGATGTTGATCCGGCTGGCCGAAGGACAAGAGGGCTGGATCGAGGATGACGCGGCGGTGGTTTACTAGTAGGGTGGGTGCCATGCAGAAGATATTCTTCACGTCCGATCTGCATCTATTCGCGCGGCGCAGCAACGCGGAGCGATACCGGTACGCCATCTCGTCGGCGGCGTCCACGGCAAAGACGTTCGTGCTCGGCGGCGATATCTTCGACTTCCGCTGGGCCGTGATGGCCACGACCGGGGAGGCCGTCGATGAGGCGATCCGCTGGCTGGGTGAACTGGCCGCCGAATGCCCCGGCTGCCACTTCCACTTCCTGCTGGGCAACCACGACGGACACCAGATGTTCATCGATCGGCTGGCCGAGTTGGAGCGAGTCACCGGCAACATGTCGTGGCACCGTTTCTACTTCCGCATCGGCAGCAGCGTCTTCCTGCACGGCGACGTGGCCGATCGCAAGATGAACGCCGAAGAGCTTGCCAACGCCCGGCTGAAGTGGACCAATCACAAGCAGCGGTGCCAACTGCTACACCGCCTCTACGACCTGGTGGTCTGGGCCAACGTCCACAAGCCGATCCCGTACCTGATCTATCCCAAGCGCCTGGTGGCGCGGCGGATCCTCGCCTATTTGGAGGCCATAAGCCACGGGCCGGCCGAGGGTGTGCGCAACGTCTATTTCGGCCATACCCATCGCGAGTTGTCCGAGTATCGCTACGGAGGGCTCACGTTCCACAACGGCGGGGCGCCGATGAAAGGCGTCAGGTTTCGCATCCTGGAGGCCGTGGCGTGACTCGCAACTGAAGCAGTCGTTTGGCTACTATACGAGAAACTCCAGGATCGCCGCATTCACCTCGGCCGGGGCCTCCATCGGCGACATGTGCCCCGAACCGGCGATCTCGACGAAACGCCCGCCGGGAATCGCTCGGCAAATCGCCGACATCTCCTCCGACGGCGTGATTGCGTCGTGCTCGCCGACGATCACCAACGCGGGGCATTCGATCTCGCCGAGCGCGGCGGTTGCGTCCGCTCGCTCGGCCATGCCGCGGGCCGCCGCGGCTATCCCGTTCGGTGCCGTGCCCATCATCACCGACCGCAACGACTCGACAACCGCCGGGTGATCTTGCACCGTCGCTTCGGCGAACAGCTTGGGCATCATCCCGTCGACCAGCGGCGCCGGGCCCTCGCGCAACACGCGATCCGCCATTTCGAGCCGGGCGGCGGCCATTTCCGGCGTGTCGTTGGCCGCCCGGGTGTCGCAAAGTATCAGGCTCCGCAACCGCGATGCGTACTTCCGTTCAAACGCAAAGGCGACGTATCCACCCATCGACAGCCCGCACAACGCTATCGGCCCGGCGATCCCGATCGCATCGAGCAGCGCGGCCAGATCGTCGGCCATGCGTTCCATGGTGACGATACCCTCGGTAACGCCGCTTTGGCCGAAGCCGCGCAGATCGGGTGCGATCACGCGATACTGATCGGCCAACACCTCGATCTGGGCGTCCCACATCGTGTGATCCAAGGGGAAGCCGTGGACCAGCACAACCGGCGATCCGGCCCCTCGATCAACAAACGCCAACTCGACTCCGCGGACGGTTTTTCTCTTCATGGGCCGGTTCACCGGAATAGGGGAGTTGCAGCGCCCGGGAATGGCGGGTCACTGTTTGCTCTTCTCTTGAAGTTTTTCTTTGAAGACCTCGAGCTTCCGCTGAATAAGCCCCGAGTGGGGATCCAACTCGGCGGCCCTGGTCTGGATCTTCACGGCGTTTTCGTAGTCACCCATGCCGAAGTAGACGTGGGCCAGCGTGTCGAGGTATCCGCCGCTGTTGGGCCTTAGCTGGTTCGATCGCTTTGAGAACTTCAGGGCCTCGTCGAAGTCGCCCTCGGTGTTGCCGATCAGCCAGGCGAATTGGTTGTAAGGCGTGGCGTCGGTGGGATTCGCGGCGATCTCGCGCCGTATCTTGTCGGCCGATCGCTTGATCAGATCGCGGATCTTCTTGCCGTAGGCCGCATCCTTGTCGCGGAGCCGGAAGCAGGCGATCAACACGTCGACGTCGCCCGGGTCGGCCGCGAGCGCCTTGTCGAGATACTCGCGCTGCCGCGCGGCGTCGTTCTCGCCTTGGAAGTGGCTGGCGTAAAAGCAGTTCATCCGGGAGCGGACCTCGGCCAACGAGCACTCGATTTCCAGCGAACCGCTGCCGACGTCCTTGGTGCCCGGCGCCGGCGGTCCGCCGGCGGCCGTTTCGAGTTCCACGAGTACTTCGGCTGCCCGGCGGTCGTCGCCGGCGTCGTGGAACATTTCGGCCAGCCATCGCCGGGCGGTTCGGCCGAACTCGTTGCCGGCCGCGTCGGTATCGATCACGTGCCGGAACTCCCGCTCCGCCCAGTCGAACAATCCGCGATGCTGCAAGCGATAGGCAACGTGCAGGTGCATGGTCAGGGCTTCGGCGGTCTTGCCGGGACTGAGTTTCAGCGCCTGCCGGGCCGTCTCTTCGGCGAGTTGCTCTCGGCCGTTTTTGGCCTGGGCCTCGGCGGCGGTGTACAACAACAGCGTGTTGTCGGCGAACTGTTCGGCGTATCGCCCGGCCAGTTCATCCAATTCTTTCCACGACTTCAACTCGATCAGGCACGCCGCCAGTTGCGCCAACGCCGGCGAATCGCCCTTGGTCTTATCGACCACGTAGGTATATTCCGCCGCGGCCCAACGGAACCGTTTGCGGTACTGCAGCAAGGCGGCAACTTCGAGGTGCGCGTGGACGCTTTTCGAATCGCTGCCCTGATTGCACGCCAGTGCCCGCTTGGCGGTCGCTTCGGCCGCGGGCTTCTTGTCTTGGGCGAGCTGCGCGCCGGCCAGGGCGTATAGCAATTGCGGAGACTCGTCGAATTGCGAATCGAATCGGGCGGCCAACTCGTCGACCATCGACCAGGCCTCCTCTTCCACCAGCCAATCGATCAGCGTGACCAGCTTTCGCGGATCGCCGCTCTCCAAGTCGATCAGCTTCCGCATCGCCGCCAGCCGGCCCTCGTTATCCTCGCTCTCTTTGAGCCACCCGACCTGGAAGCGAAGCAGCCGAGCGACGATATCGGCGCTGGTCTGATCGGCAGCCTTGCGCAACAGCGCGTGCTCTTGCTCGACCAGTTTCGTCCATTCGGCCATTCTTGTCCGGGGATCGTCGGCCATCCGCAGATAGGTCATCAGCCACGCGACGGCCGGGCGGCGGCTGCCGTCGAGGGCCTTGCGAACCGTCTGGTCGAAATCCTCCGCCGCCGTGTCGTGGCCGATAAGTTCGATCGCCGCCCGCTTCGACAGCAGCGGCGATTTCTCGTAACGGACCAGCCGGCACAAGGCCGGCACGCCCAATCCGTCGGGCAAAGCGGCCAGGGCCCTCATTCGCGATAGCTTGCTCGCGTCGCTCTGGTTCTCGTAGCCGTCGAGGAACTTCCGCACCTCCGGCGGATCGTCATCGGTCGTCCACTGCACGCGCATCAACCGCAGCAGGTACTTCGCCCGGGCGGCGATCTCCAGGTCTTCGTGGGCGGTGGCGGCGTTGAGCGCGTCGAAGGCCTCGAACGAATACTTGGCCAGTTCCTTCTGAGCCCGTTGACGAACGAAGAAATCGTCGTCGCCAAGCTGCTCGATCAGCCGGCCGACTCGCTCGTCCACTTGACCGGCCGACTGCCGGGCCGATAGCTCGGCGGCCGTGACGGCCAGCCACGGCGTCGCGACAACCGCCAGTATGCCGAGAATGAACCATCCCTTCACGACGGTCCCCCTGATTCGAGTTTCGCAGTTTCCAACAATCCACCACCGACAGCTACGAATTCTAGCAATCCGCGGCAAGAACAACAACCTGGCCGTCGTTGACAAGATGTTCCTTGCCCGTACATTTGATGCTAGCTTGGACTATTCAAAGTGTAGGACGGATTGCCAATCCGTCCTACGAACCCGTCAAACGAAGATCGACGGGACCGCTGATCGGACACCCCCCGACCACAGTCGGGGGGATCGTGAAGCCATTATCAACGCAGGACCCAATAGATGGACAAACAACCGACGATTGTCGCACTCGGTGAAGTGCTGTGGGACGTGTTCCCCGACGGACCACGGTTTGGTGGCGCGCCGGCCAACGTGGCTTGCCACGCCGCGGCGCTCGGCGCGGATGCCCGGATGGTCAGCCGGGTGGGCGACGACGCCCTTGGCAAGCGGGCCTTCGAGGCCCTTCGTGAACATGGGGTAAATACGCAATGTGTTGAAGTCGACGCGGAACACCCCACCGGAACCGTACAAGTCGAACTCGACGCCTCGGGCAAGCCGCGGTTTACGATCGGCGAGAACGTTGCCTGGGACCACCTCGCGTGGTCCGAGAGCCTGGAGCAACTCGCCGCCCGATCCGACGCGGTCTGCTTCGGAACGCTCGGCCAACGCAGCGATGACTCCAGTAGCGTAATCCGGTGGTTCGTTGCGGCCACGCCGGCCGACTCCCTGCGCATTCTGGACGTCAACCTCCGGCCGCCCTTCTACGACCAGAAGGTAATACGGCAATCGCTCGAACTGGCCAACGTGCTGAAACTCAGCGACGACGAATTGGACACCGTGGCGTCGGCCTGCGGCCTCAGCGGTCCGGAGAACGAGATACTCGCGGAACTAAGCGCTCGCTACGAACTGCGGATGATCGCTCTAAGCCGTGGCAGCGAAGGGGCTACCCTCGCCGGCAGGAACGATCGCAGCGACGCCGAGGGTGTTTCGGTCGCGGTGCGGGATACGGTCGGGGCAGGAGACGCATTCACCGCGGCCATGGCGCTGGGCCTGCTCGGCGGCGATCCGATCGACGCGATCAACCGACACGCCTGCCAGGTGGCCGCGTTCGTTTGCTCACAAAGCGGAGCCACGCCGCCGCTGCCCGACGAATTGCGCCGCGATCACCGAGGCATCTATTGATTTAGTCGTTCCGTACGATCTATACTGTCTCAGTCGATCCAAGTGACTTTCCCTCGGTCGACCCCAAACCTAGTGCGGAAACAGGAAATATAGGTAGCTTAGTAGATATGCTTAGAGTTCGCCTGCCCGACGATACCGTGCTGGAATTCTCTCGCCCCGTGCGGCCGATCGATGTGGCGGCCGAGATCGGGCCCGGCTTGGCCAAGGCTACGCTGGCCGCGGAGGTAGACGGGCAACTGGTGGGGGCCGATGCTCCATTGCCGGAAGACGGCGAAATCTCGTTACGCCTGTTGACCAAGAAGGACCCCCAAGCACTAGACGTGTTGCGGCACAGTGCCGCACACGTGATGGCCCGGGCGGTGATGCGGCTGTTCGACGGTGTGCAGCTTGCCTTCGGACCGACGGTCGAAAACGGCTTCTACTACGACTTCGAGTTGAAGCACTCCATCAGCGATGATGACTTTCCGAAGATCGAGGCGGAGATGGCCAAGATCATCGAGGAAGACGAACCGCCGGAGCGGGTCGAGATGGATCGCGACGAGGCCATGCAGTTTTGCGAGGACCTCGGCCAAATCTTGAAAGTCGAGCACATCGAACAAGGACTCGCCGATCAGCAAACGGTTTCCTTCTACCGGCAGGGAGAGTTCATCGATCTCTGCCGTGGACCACACGTCCCCAGTCCCAAAGCGATCAAGGCCTTCAAGATCCTCTCGGTCGCCGGCGCCTATTGGAAAGGCGACGCCTCGCGGCAACAGTTGCAGCGTCTATACGGGACCGCCTGGTTCGACAAGAAGGACCTCAAGGCGCACCTGAAGCGGATGGAAGAGGCCAAACGGCGCGATCATCGTCTGCTCGGCAAGAAGCACGAACTGTTCCTGATCGATGCGAAGGTCGGCTCGGGGCTGGTGTTGTGGCTTCCCAAGGGAGCCGTCGTTCGACGCGAGTTGGAGAGCTTCATCCACGCCGAGTTGATGAAGAACGGCTACCAGATGGTATACACCCCGGTCATTGGAAACGTCCATTTATTCGAGACTTCAGGGCATTTCCCGTATTATGCCGACAGCCAGTTCCCGCCGATCGAGATGGACGACGGCGACCGCTACCTGTTGCGGCCGATGAACTGTCCGCACCATGTGACGATCTACAAGACAAGGCCGCGAAGCTATCGGGAGTTGCCTTTGCGACTGGCGGAATTCGGCACCGTGCATCGGTTCGAACAGTCGGGTGAAATCAGCGGCATGACCCGGGTTCGAGGTTTTACGCAAGACGACGCCCATATCTTCTGCACCGAAGACCAGGTGGCCGACGAGTTCCGCGGCTGCTTGCGGATGACACAGTTCGTGCTGCGGACCTTGGGGCTGGACGACTATCGCGTGCGGCTGGGTTTCCGCGATCCACAAAGCGACAAGTACGTCGGCAAGCCGGAAGATTGGGATCGGGCTGAAGCGGCACTAAAGGGCGTTTGCGAGCAGATGGACCTGCCGGACCTGGAGATCGAGGTCGGCGAGGCCGCGTTCTACGGACCGAAAGCCGATTTCGTGGCCAACGATTGCATAGGCCGCGAGTGGCAACTGGGTACCGTGCAGTTGGACTACAACCTGCCGGGCCCCGATCGATTCGATCTGGAATATATCGGCGACGATAACCAGCCGCACCGGCCCGTGATGATCCATCGAGCACCGTTCGGGTCGTTGGAGCGGTTCGTGGGGATGTTGATCGAGCACTATGCCGCGGCGTTCCCGTTGTGGTTGGCCCCCGAGCAGGTTCGCGTGCTGGTGGTCAGTCAGAAGTTCGAGCAGTACGCCCGCGATGTTGAGGGCAAATTGGCCGCCGCCGGGTTACGGGTGTCGGGCGACTATCGGGCCGAGAAGATCGGCGCGAAGATCCGCGATGCCCAGTTGGAATTGATCCCCTATATGCTCGTAATCGGCGGACGTGAAGCGGAGCAGGGGACCGTCGCCGTGCGCGATCGTCGCGAAGGCGACCTGGGGGTCAAGCCCCTGGCTGAGGTAATCGGCCGGTTGTGCGACGAGATCGAGGCCAAAACGGTGCGGTGAGTCCCCCACGGTTCATTCGAGCTGTCCGCCGCAAGACGTGCAGCTTCAAGAACTTAAGTAAAGACGGCCGAGTTTTCCGGAAATACGGTTGACAGGGCTTCCCAACCAACGGATACTCTCCAATAGAGTAGTGGCTTATCACGATTTGGAACCACATTGGGTGAATTGCTTATGGGTAAAGGGAGGATGTCGACCGCCACACCGGACAAGCAGCGGATTAACGACCAGATTCGCGTTACTCCGGTCCGCGTCATAGGGGCCGACGGGTCCCAACTGGGGGTTCTGGAAACCGTCCAAGCGCTGGAACAAGCCGTCATGGCCGACCTCGACCTGGTCGAAGTGGCCCCCAACGAGAGTCCGCCCGTCTGTCGCATCATGGACTACGGGAAGTACAAGTACCAGCAGAAGAAGCGGCAGAGCAAAGGTCACACCCATCAGACCAAGATGAAGGAGATTCGTGTCCGGCCCAAGACCGGCGAGCACGACATAACCGTGAAGGTCAACAAGGCCCGCGAATTCCTGGGTCATAAGGACAAGGTCATCGTCACGGTCATCTTCCGCGGTCGCGAGATGGCCCACATCGAAGAAGGCCGCCGCGTGATCAACCATGTCCTCGAGCAACTCGAAGACGTTTCCAAAATCGAGGCCCCTCCGGTCCAGCACGGGAAACGCATGAGTTGTACGTTGGCGCCGAGGTAGACCGTCCGACGGATCATGGCTTTGGCTACCGGTCAAACGATCTGCTCGCAAGCCTCGTTAATGACGCAATACCACGTCTACGACGCGTTGTGCCTCCTGCGAGTCGGACGTCGGCGCCGCCATGGTGCTGGGTACGGGCTTTCCCGGTTTCCGCGGCGGCCCGTTGAAACACGCCCGCGATCTGGGGACGAAAAACGTGCTGGCGGAGTTAGAGGAACTGGCAAACGAGATCGGCGAGCGATTCTCGCCGTGCAAGCTTTTAAGAGAGATGAAAGGAACCCGATAATGGCGTCGGATACGGAACGAAAAGACTTTGAAGCCACCAAGCAGATGAAACAGGTGATGGGCAAGTACTTCATGGAGCTCACGGAAGGGCCGAAGCAGGGCAAGAAGACGGCCTGGTGCACCAGCGTGGGCCCCGCCGAACTGCTCCAAGCGTTGGACTTCAACGTCTATTATCCGGAGAACCACGGCGCAATGCTCGGCGCCACCCGCATGGCCACCGACCTGATCCCTCTGGCCAACGCCCGGGGGTTCTCGCCCGACATTTGCTCCTATCTGACCAGCGACATCGGTTCGCACATCAAGGGCGAGAGCCCGCTGCAAAAGATGAAACTGCCCGGCCCGCCGAAGGCCGACGTGTTGGTGTTCAACACGAACCAGTGTCGCGACGTGAAAGATTGGTTCCAGTTCTACGCCCGCGAGTGGAACGTCCCCTGTGTCGGTATCCACGCGCCGCGCGCGGTCGGCGAGGTGAGCGAGCCGATCATCGAGGACGTCGCCCGGCAGACCGAGGCCCTCGTCGAACCGCTGGAGCAGGTGGCCGGTCAGAAGTTGGATATCGACAAGTTGCGCGAGGCGATCCGTCTCTCGAAGCAGTGTACCGATCTCTGGAAGGGAGTTCTGGAAGCGGCGGCGGCGGTGCCCTCGCCCCTGACCTTCTTCGACGGCACCGTGCAGATGGGGCCGGCCGTGGTGTTGCGCGGCGAGCAGGCGGCGGTCGACTACTACAACCTGCTGCTGCCCGAACTCAGGCAGCGCGTTGCCGACGGCGTGGCGGCCGTCGAAGGCGAGCGTTTCCGCGTCTATTGGGAAGGGATGCCGATCTGGGGTAAGCTAAGCAGCCTCTCCCAACAGTTCCTCGAACTGAAGACCTGCGTGGTGGCCTCGACCTACTGCAACAGTTGGATCTTCGACGACCTCGACCCGGCCGATCCGTTTCGCAGCATGGCCCGGGCGTATTCGACCATCTTCATCTGCCGCAGCGAAGACCACAAGGAGAAGTACATCGCGGAGATGGTTGCCAAGTACAAGGTGGACGGCATCCTCTATCACGACGCGAAGACCTGCCCGAACAACTCGAACTGCCGCTACGAAATGCCGCAGCGGCTGCAAGAGAAGCTCCGGAAGCCGTTCCTGGTGGTCAACGGCGATTTGAACGACCTGCGGCTCTATTCGGAAGAGCAGACGCGGACCAACATCGAGGCGTTTGCGGAGCAGCTTTCCGAAGCCTAGCTCAATTTCATTACATACGAGTCGTTGTCGTCCCATGAACTACTTCTGCGGCGTAGATATCGGTGCTTCCTCGGCAAAGCTCGTGATCGTCGACGAGCGGCGGCAAGTCGTGGCCGGGTCGCTGCAAAACTCCGGCGTGGATTATGCCAAGGCGGCCGAGCAGTGCCTCGACGAGGCACTTGCGGGTGCCGGACTGACGCGAGAACAACTCGGCGGCTCGCTGGCCACCGGCTACGGACGCGGCAACGTGCCGTGGACCGACGGCACCAAGACCGAAATCGCATGTCACGGCAAGGGGGCGTTCTTCCACTTCCCCCGCGCGATCACGGTGATCGACATCGGCGCGCAGGACAACAAGGTGATCCGCCTCGACGCGGCCGGCCGCCGCGTGAGCTTCAAGATGAACCGCAAGTGCGCCGCCGGGACCGGGGCGTTTCTCGAAGAAATCGCCCTGCGGCTGGACCTCTCGGTCTCGCAACTCAATGGGCTTGCCGAGCGGAGCGCCAAAGACGTGACGCTGGGTAGCTTCTGCACCGTGTTCGCCGCCACCGAGATCCTCGAAAAGATCCGCCACGGAGAAAAGGTCGAGGACATCGTCAAAGGCGCGTTTCGCTCCGTCGCCAAACGGGTCTTCGAAATGGACACCGTCCACGGCGACCTGGTCGTTACCGGCGGCGTGGTGCGGCACAATCCGCTGCTGCTTGCGCTTATCGGCGAGGCGTTCGGCCAGCCGGCGGCCGCGCCTCCCGACCCGCAGCACGTCGGTGCGTTCGGGGCCGCACTGTTTGCACTCGAAACAGCCCAACAAGGAGAATAACCAATGCTGATCAATGATCCCCCCGTCGAAATCACCGAGAACCTGCTGATGCTCGGCACGAACGAGTACCCGCTCTTCCTCTTCAAGGGCACGCGGGAGGGCGCCGTCATTGAGGGCGGCGTCGGCCCGATGGGGCCTCTGGTGCTCGAACAACTGGAAGACCTGGCGATCGGCCGCGACTTCATCAAGCAGTTGATTATCCTCCACGGGCATCCCGACCACGTGATGGCCGTGCCGTCGCTCCGGGAAGCCCTGCCCGCCGTGACCGTGATCGCTTCCCCCGCGGCCAAACAAACGCTCTTGGTGGAGAAGGCCCTCTCGTTCTTCTGCAAGGTCGACGAGCAACTGACCGACTCGCTCTTGAAGGCGGGTGTGATCGACCAGCGGCATCGGCCGAAACCACTTGCCGAAATGCAGATCGCCGTCGATCAAATCGTCGAGGACGGCGATACGATCAATATCGACGGCACCTCGTTCAACGTGCTGGAAACCCCCGGCCACAGCGATTGCAGCCTCAGCTTGCACGAGCCGCTCTCGGGCGTACTCTTCATCTCCGACGCCAGCGGATACTACATGCACCAGCACGACTATTGGTGGCCGAACTACTTCGTCGGATACGGCGTCTACATCGACACCATGCGGCGACTGGCGCGGCTCGACGCCGAGATCATCTGCCTGGGGCACCTCGCCGTGATCAAGGGCGCCGGGAACGTGAAATCGTATTTCGACGCCGCGATTGCAGCCACCGAGCAATTTCACCAACGCATTGTCGACGAAGCCAAAGCCGGTAGGCCGGTCCGCCAGATCGCCGAAATGCTCGGCGCGGAAGTCTACAAGAAAACGCAACTTATGCCCCTGGAGTTTCTGCAAAAGAACTGTGGGCTGCTCGTGAAACAGTCGTTCAAGCACGAAGGCATCGAAGTGGAGAAGAAGTAGCATAAGCGCTTCCCGTATCATCGCCGTCGATCAGGCCCGCAAGTCGGGAGTCATCACCGCCGGCAAATTGGTGATGTTGGTGGCGTTCGGATCGGGCTTCGTGTGGGGGTCGGCGTTGCTGAGGATGTAGGGTTCTGTTCGTTGGGTGCCACTGTTGGCTTGTCCAGCAGTGCATCGGCTAGAAGCCCTCCCGGAGTCCGGTAGCGGGTCATTCCTGACTCGTTGCGCATGTTGCGCCCCTCTGTAGGTGCAGACGCGACCACACATCGTTGTTTGATGCCGAGCTTGTTCATGGTGGCTATTCTCCGTGACCGATCAGGCATATCAAGATTCATTTACCTCTTGGGTAAACATCTTATTGAACCCGCCCTTGACAACACTTTACGTATTTGGTAAACTTCAACGGAAAGGACGTCGAGTCATTAGTATGGGTTCGCGGCATGGAAATAGGCTTCTCCACATCCAAGCTTGCCAAGCTCTGCAACTCGGAGAAGAAACTGAGGGGCGCCTATGGGCCGCGCATGGCGGGCCTGATCCAGCAGCGTCTTATGGACCTGGACGCTGCCGAAACGCTGGAGTCGATGAGGGACGTTCCTGGTAGATGCCACCAACTCACGGAGAATCTGGATGGCCTATTTGCCGTTGATCTTGTTCACCCTGATCGACTTGTTTTCGCACCGGACCACGATCCGGTGCCTCAACTAAGCGGTGGAGGTGTAGACTGGTCTAAGGTCACCAAAATCGAAGTCGCTGGGATCGGCGACTACCACTGAAAGGCGCAACCAATGTCGAAGTACAAATTTGATCCTGACTACGTTGTGGCTCCCGGCGCGACGTTAAAGGAGTCGATCAATGCGAAGGGCATCTCGCAAACCCAATTGGCGCAGCGCACCGGCCTGGCGGAAAAGACGATTAGCCAAATCATCAACGGGATTGCTCCGATCAGTCATGACACTGCCGGAAAACTGGAGTTGGTAACCGGCGTGCCCGCCAAGTTCTGGAACCGACGTGAATTGGGCTATCGCGAAGCTTTGTCGCTACGCAAAGAACTTGAGGCCCTGGCAAGGAATAAGGCTTGGCTGAAAGAAATCCCGCTTAATGAACTCGTAGATCGAGGATTCGTAGAGCGATCCGAAGACACGGGAACGCTAGTGCATAGTGCGCTGCGTTTTTTCGGCGTCGGTAGCGTTGACGCGTGGCGAGAAACGCGGCTTACACCAGCCGTCCAATACCGGAGCAACAAAGCAAAAGAGAAGCATCCCGGATTTGTGGCCGCGTGGTTGCGGATGGGAGAATTGCAGGCAGAAGCAATCGACTGCGAAAGTTTCAATGGGCAAGAATTCCGGCGGCTTCTACAGCAAGAAGTGCGAGAGCTTACTACGACAAGCGCCCGCGTGTGGTACACAAGACTCCCCGAATTGTGTGCGCAAGGCGGAGTCGCGGTAGTCTTGACAAAGGAAATCCCGAATGCCGCTGTCAGCGGCGCTGCACGCTGGTTGTCCAAGAAGGAGATGGCCCTCATTCAGGTTAGCTTGAAGTTCAAGACCGACGACCAGTTCTGGTTCAGCTTCTACCATGAAGCCGGACACGTGTTGTTGCATGGAAGACGAAAGCTATATGTAGACTATGGTGCGGACAACGAGACCGAAGAAGAACGTGAAGCCAATGCATTCGCTCGCGATCTCTTGATTCCTCCGGAGCAGATCGCACAATTGCCTCACTTGCGAAGCAAAGCGGCTATCCGCCGGTTTGCCTCGTCGATCGGCGTATCCCCAGGCATCGTCGTGGGAAGACTTCAGCACGATGGCCTCATGCCAGCCTCGCACTGCAACGATCTCAAGAAAAAGTACCAGTGGAAATGACAAAATATGTGGCGTCCGACGAATTCGTTGTGTGGCTGGAAAGCCTCAGCGGCATGCTGACTAAGATTAAGACAGAGTACGGCGGGATAGTGGCTCTTGTTGAGCATCCCGAATGGGACGAAAATCGCACAATGCATGCGGCTCGACTTGTGCGGGCCTTGCGACACCACCTTCGCTCGTTTGACGAGGAGTTGGCCCATCATGTCAACGAAAAGTTTGGCTAAGACAGGCACGGAGTATTGGATATTTGTCCGGAAGCTATTCCAAAAGGAGCATCCGGGTGCGTTTAGCGACGATAAGTTGCTTGAGTGGGCTTTTGCAAACGACTACGTCGACCTTCCGAAGCCCAATCCAAGAGCCATCCTGAAACGCGAACTGAAGAGAACGCTACGGACAGCGCGGATACACGACCTGCAAGGCCGGAAAGTGCGCGAGATGTTGCCCGCGAGAATTGAAGCTGTGGATGCGGCTGGGAACAGAGTATTCGACGTAATGTGGGACCAAATCCACGAGATGACTCTGCACCACGCGCTGACCTCGTTCGATCAGCGCGACGCCAATATCAACAAGCAGAATCGCTCTGCCAGCAGAGACCTGCAAAGTTGCCTAGAAAACAACCCAAATGTGGCAGGGCACGAATCGCAATTCCAATTCGATTTTATGGCCGAAGAGTCGGAAGTGCAAGTTGTCGAGGAAATCCAAGAAAGCGGGAGGCCCCCCCAGCCCCGCTAGCCGCTCTTCTTCCACCGCGATCTTGCAGCCTTCCGCGCGATCTCCGACCGTTGTGCCTTCGTGAGCTTCGCCGCCCAGACTTTGCCACTTTTCTTCCTGTCAAGCATACCAAATGCCGGGCAGCGAGGCTGGAAGTTCTGGTTCCCAAACTTGCCCAACCACACGGCTGGACGAGGCAGCAGTGGCACCCAACTTGACGGTAGCGTCCAACGCGTCGGCGCAAAGCACCCGCCCTACAACGCCTATTTCAACAACGCGATCGTCTTCTCGGCGAACCGCTTGCCGAGTTCCACGTAGCCGGCCTTGTTGTAGTGAAGACCGTCGTTGGGTCCGTTGAGGTCGTCCGTATCGACCCAATCGGCCAGCGGGTCCTTTTCGGCCACTTCAACCTGGGCGGCTCGAACGCCCTCCCAGTGCTCGTTGTTCTTCAAACAGTCGCTCAGCCGGCCGATGACCACGGTAACGTCGTCTCGCTTCAGGTCGGCGCGGAGTTGCTCGATCAGGCCCCTCATGCTCTGGGCATAGACGGTCGAGTGTTTCTCCTTGGCATCGCGTTCGCCCTGCATCCAAACAAACGACACGGTGTCGACCTTCTTGTCCTTGATCGCCGCGTTTACCCTCAGCATCAGTTGGTCGTACAGGTCGCCGAGCTGTTCCGGGGCCGGACCTTGCGCCGGTTTCCACTTCTTGTACCATCGCCGAATCGGCTGCCCGCCTTGGGCGTGCTTGACCACGATCACCTCGTCGTCGGAAAAGGCCGCCTCGATTGTCGGCGTGAACGACACCTGCGGCGGCAGGCCGGCCATGTTCGACTGGCCGGACAAAATGAACAGCCGCACTTTGCCGTCGGCCACGGCCGAGGTGGACGTCAGCGACAAAACGAAGCAACAAGAGAGAAAGGGCATCAGGCGGCATAACTTCGGGTACATGGTTCTTGTCCTTGCTGGTGGGAGGAAGTGAGGGAATAAACGTCGCACGCCAGGTCGGTTCTTTCAAGCAAAGGCTTCAGGCGAGCCATTGATTCTAGTCGGGCTTGATCGGGATGTCAAATTCAACGGTATATAGTGCACAATCGGCGCACAACGGCTACAATAGGTTTCGCTGGCTCGTCGGGGCCCTGCCGGCAGCCTGCTGCACGGGAAAGTTCCGTCCGAAACCTGTTCGGGAACGACCGACAAAGAGCTTCCTCGTTTAACCCTCGGCCGAAGGCGACGGCTGTTCTGCGATTCAGCCGTGTAACCAACAAACTTCGCCTACGGCTTCGGGTTAAACGACCTGATAGCAACCGCAGAGTCGTTAATCCGCCCGCGACGGGCGAACCCATCAAGGAGCTATGCGATAAGTAGTAGTGCCGTGACGGATCAGCAGTGTGTGGCGTTTCTGCAATGGGCGTTGCCGCGGCTTCGGCTCCGCTGGCCGGGGTTCCGAAAGGTACGCCGCCAGGTTCACAAGCGAATCGATCGGCGGATCGCGGAACTCGGCCTTGCCGAGATCTCCGACTACAGGGCGCACCTCGAATCGCATCCGCGGGAGTGGCCGGTGCTGGATGCGTTCTGCCGGATTTCAATCTCTCGGTTCTATCGCGATTGGGGCGTGATCGACTATCTCGGAGAAACCGGCTTGCCGCACTTGGCCCGCACTGTCGTTGCTCGCGGAGAAAAGGAAATCCGCGTCTGGTGCGCCGGCTGTGCCTCGGGCGAGGAACCCTACACGCTGGCGATACTCTGGAAGATGAGCGTGTTGCCGCAGTTCCCTGATATCCGACTCCGCCAGGTCGCCACCGACGTGGACGGGCAAATGCTCGATCGGGCACGCCGGGCACACTTTCAGGCAAGCAGTCTCAAAGACGTTCCGCCCGATTGGCTCGACACGGCACTGACCCGTTGCGGAGACGACTACGTCTTGCGGCCGGAGTTCGCCGCCGAGATCGATTTCCGCCGGCAGGACATCAGGACCGAACTGCCGGACGGATCGTTCCACCTGATCGCCTGCCGGAATCTGGTGTGCACCTACTTCGATGAAGAACTGCAACGAGAGACCCTGCGGCGGATCGTCGCGAAGGCCGCGCCCGACGGAATCCTCGTAGTCGGCCGCAACGAAACTCCACCCGAAGAGGCCGGGCAGTTTTTGCACTACGTCAGGCCGGGAGTCTATCGAATCTCGACCGAGCCGCCGCCACGCGTCGAGCCGGAAGAGTTCGCCGAGAGTACACGATCGAACGAAGAGAGTTCAGACTCGCTCGTCTGCATGCAGGACAACGTGAGCGTTTCGGCCGACGATCCGCGTTGTTTGCACCCGTCGAGTTATTGCCGGATGCGCGAGTTTTGCGAGGTGATCGAGGCCGTCCGCAAGAGGAGACGCTCGAAGTGATCGTATCGTAGGACAGGATTTCATCCTGTCCAGACAGGTTGAAAACCTGTCCTACGACTAAGCAACCTAACGAGTGCCACCGAAAGGAGTGACGAACCAGACATGCCGTTGCACGCCGACCTGTATCTGGACCGCATCGACCTGACCCGATATACAGGCACGGAGACGTGCCAGGTTTGTCGTGTGGATTCAATGGAGGAACTGCTCGACCGCTTGCGCCGCGGCGAATTCCGCGGCGGCCGGTGTCCTCACTGGCCCCGCGAGCGGGTCGAGGCGTTTCGCATCGCCATCGACGCCGGCGAGGCGCTGCCAGGCATCCCGTCGCTGGGCGTTCCACGCCCGACCGATGCCGGGCTGTTCGAGTTGAACGCACCGGCGGCGACCTCGCCGGTGCTGGTCACCGGTAACTCGCGGCTGACGCACGAGGTGCTGATGGCCGTTCTGTCGACGACTACCGCACCGATGTGGCTGTTGTCGGTCGACACCGGGGGCCACACCGTCGACATGTCGCTGGTCTACGATACGCTCACACCCGAGGCCATTGCCAACGCCCTTGGGGCCGACGCCCCATCGGCACACAACCTGGCCGGGCGGATCATCCTGCCCGGTCTGGCCGAATCGCTGGCGGCACCCGTCCGTGAGATGCTCGGTCGCCCGGTCGAGGTCGGTCCCATCTGCGCCGCCGAGTTGCCTCTCTTCTTCGCTGCCGATTGGGAGTGCGGTTAGGGTCATCGCAGCATCAAGCGGGTGCCATGCCCACGCTTGCTTGGACATGGCACCCCAACCCCCAACCCCCAATCCCCGATCCCCAACACTGGCCCGGCCATACCCATTTGGTGTGGTAAGGGGATATACCACGAGAGCCAGGGTAAGCCGCGGGGAATATCCTGCCGTCGACCTGGAAACGAGGCTGGCCTTCTTCTCAAACGATCGGCCTTCTGGTCAAATGACGTTGATAGCTGGACTTCAACTTTACAGAGAATACTGAACGATGAATGCTCCCAACCAACCTCCCGACGCCACGCCGGACCTTTGCCCCGCCTGCAACAACGAAGTGACGCTCGACGCGGTTCTTCTGGCGGGCGATGCACCCTGCTCCCACTGCGGGCAACTCGTGTGGTTCGCCAAGAAATCGATCGGTGACGTCGCGGTACTCACCTTCCTGCCGGGGCTGATGTCGGGCAGCGAAAGCGCGGGCCGAGTTGAGGAGGTGATCGCCGCGATTGGCGAGTCGTCTCGGCTGGTGTTGAATCTCACTCACATGAACATCATCTCGAGCGAGTTCCTGGGCATGCTGCTGGCGTTGCGTCAAGAGGTCCTTCGTGCAAATGGAACACTGAAACTCTGTGGGTTGCCTCCGGATAGTCTCGATGTTTTCAAGGTCACCAAGTTCGACACGGTCTTCGACATCTGCGATGACGTACCGAATGCCGTGAGAAGCTTTTGACGCCCATCGCCGTTACAGTAGGATACCATGGCAGCCTGTTGAAACCTGGCGAGGACTCGAAATGTCGATCGAAAGCTGCGGCCGCATCCTGGGTCTCGGTCTAATCGCGATGTTCGTGCTCGGCTTCGCCCCGTGCCGTGCCGCCGACGAGCCGGCCGTGGCCTACGAATCGGGTGTGCTGATCCACTTCGACGGGATGATCAACAAGAAGCTCGAGTGGTACGTCAATCTCAAGCTCGACGATGCCGAAGAGGCCGGGGCCGACCTGGTAATCATCGAGATCGACAGCCCCGGCGGATACGTCGATTCGTCGCTGCAAATCGCCACCCGGCTTCGGGACATTTCCTGGGCTCGCACCGTGGCGTACGTTCCGCGAGAGGCGCTCAGCGGCGCGGCCATCGTCGCCTTGGGATGCGACGAGATCGTCATCGGGCCCAGCGCGGTGATCGGCGACGCCGGCGCGATCGAGGCCCTCGAGGTTGGCGGGCAGTGGCACTACGTTTCCGAAAAGGCCCGAACCGATCTCGCCCGAAAGGTACGCGATCTGGCCGAAGCCAAGGGGCGCCCGCCCGCGCTGGCCGAAGCCATGGTCGACATGGACCTGGTGGTCTGGCAGGTGAAGAACACCGAGACGGGAGAGACCACCTACATGGCCGACCATGAGATCGAGTCGGACCCGCGGCCCGACCGTTGGGAAAAAGGGCCCCGCGTCGGCGAAGCCCGGGAAGGAAAATTCCTCGAAGCCAACGGCCGCCGGGCCGTGGAACTCGGGCTCGCCAACGCAAATGCCGTCGATCGCGGCGAACTGATCGAGCGTTATCGCCTGCCGGGACCGCCGCGCGTTTGCAAACTGGCCGGCATCGACACGGTCGTCTATATTCTCAACTCGCCCTGGATAACCGGGCTGCTGTTCGTCATCGGCATGATTGCGCTGTACGTCGAACTCAGCGCCCCGGGTATCGGCGTCGGCGGGCTGACGGCCGTGCTCTGTTTCGCCATCTTTTTCTGGAGTCGCGTCTTGGGGATGACGGCCGGCTGGCTGGAAATCATCCTCTTCGTGGCCGGCTTGATGTTCCTCGCCGTCGAGTTGTTCGTGCTGCCCGGTTTCGGCGTTGCCGGCCTCGGCGGCATCCTCTTGCTGCTGATCAGCATCGTACTGGCCAGCCAGAACTTCGTCATCCCCGAAACCTCCCTCCAGATGGGACAACTCATCCGCACGTTGTTGACGGTCGCCGTTTCGGGGCTGATATGTACGTTTGCGATGGTGTACCTGAGTTCGCGAATGGGTACGCTCCCGGTCTTCAACCGGCTGGTGCTGAAGCCGCCCCAGCCGGGCGAAGGCGCCGGCGGCGGTGCCGATGAAGTGCCTGGTGCCGGTGACGACGAGTCGGGCGACGGCGGGCAACTGGCCGCCGGCCGGCGCGGCATCGCCCAATCCGCCCTGCGACCGGCCGGCAAGGTGCGTTTCGGCAAACGCTACGCCGACGTGGTGACCGACGCCGAGTTCATCAACAAGAACGCGCAGGTCGAAATCGTCGAGATCATCGGCAACCGGATCGTGGTGCGGGAAGTAGAGTAAGGGGCGGCCGATAGACAACTCTTCGGTTACAATCAGGTCGTTTAACCCGAAGCCGTAGGCGACCCCAGCCAGTGTAGACGAGCAGGATAAGGCCGTGGTATAATCGGCGTCGTAGTGAGCGTGGAACGGGTCCGCGCTCTGCCCGACCGCGAATCACACATTTGTCAGGTGCCATGAAAAACTTCAACAATGTGCCGTACTACCTCTGTTGCCTCGGTCTGCTGCTCGGCTTCCACGCGACGACCGCGGCGGCCGCGCCGCCCAACGTGGTGATGATCATCGGCGACGATCAGGCCTGGGGTGATTTTGGATTTATGGGCCATCCGGTGATCCAGACGCCCAGCCTCGACCGATTGGCTTCGCAGAGCCTGTTGTTCACCCGCGGATACGTGCCATCGAGCCTGTGCCGCCCCAGTTTGGCCACGCTCGTCACTGGTCTTTATCCACATCAGCACAAGATTACCAGCAACGATCCTCCGCTGGGGATTCCAAGAGCGGATTTTCTCGAGCAGCGGCAGCAGATGATCGACAACATCGACCGCGTGCCGACCCTGCCGCGATTGTTGTCCGAGAAGGGTTACGCGAGCTTTCAGTCGGGCAAGTGGTGGGAAGGAAACCACCGCCGCGGCGGATTCACGTCGGGAATGACGCACGGCGATCCCGCCCGCGGTGGACGCCACGGCGACCAGGGACTGAAGATCGGCCGCGAGGGGTTGGAGCCGATCTTTCGCTTCATCGACTCCGTCGGGGATCGGCCGTTCTTCGTTTGGTACGCCCCTTTTCTTCCGCACTCACCGCATACGCCGCCGAAGACCATTTTGGAGAAATACGCCGACAAGACCGACTCGATCCACGTGGCCCGATACTGGGCCATGTGCGAGTGGTTCGATCAGACTTGTGGACAACTGCTGGCACACCTCGACGAAAAGGGGCTGGCCGAAGACACACTCGTGCTGTTCGTAACCGACAACGGCTGGATTCAACGCCGCGACTCCGGCCGCCACGCGCCGCGCTCGAAACGGTCGCAATACGATGGCGGCGTTCGCACACCAATCATGGTCCGCTGGCCCAAGCGGGTCCGCGCCGGCGTCGATCGGCAAACGCCGGTGATAAGCATCGATTTCGCTCCAACGATTCTAAGCGCGTGTGGGCTGAATCCAACGGCCGACATGCAGGGCGTCGACCTGCTGGATCGAGAGGCACTTGCGAAACGCGACGCCATATTCGGCGAGATCTTCGAGCACAACGCGGTCGATATCGACGACCCGGCTTCCAGCCTGTTGTATCGCTGGTGCATCGCCGGCCGGAGTAAACTGATACTTCCGCACGCGGCGAACCTGCCCGACGGCGAGGTGGAACTCTACGACCTGTCGGCCGATCCACACGAGAAAACGAACCTCGGCGCCGATCGGCCCGACGACGTGAAGCCGCTGCGCGTCAAGATCGACGCCTGGTGGCCCGCCGGTGGTTAGGAGCGAAAAGGGGGACAGGCGCGCTTTTCTGGGACGGGAGTCCGAAAATGGGGACTGGCTCCGTAGAGAGCCTGGTTTTGAAGTGGTTGAGGCGTTTGCCGACGGTGCCTGTCCCCTTTTTCGGATCTTCACGCCCGCACGCGTTTCACCGCTGCCACAACATACCCCAACCCCGAATAGACGGTCAGCAGCACGCTGAGCCAGACCGAGACGGCCAGCAGCCATCGGCACCAGTCGGGCGGGGCCATGGTGAGCGTGCCGTCGACAATGGCGGTCGGATAGTGGAGATAGAAGAGGCCCACCGGGGCGGCGATGCACTGCAATACCATTTTCAGCTTGCCGGGCATCTTGGCCGAGAAATCGCCGCCGCGCTGCTCGATGAAGCTCCGCAGCGCCGTGACCAACAGTTCCCGGCCGACGATCACGACGACCATCCAGGCCTTCACGCCCAGCGGGTCGGCGGCCATCGCCGGCTCGGCGGCCAGATAGATGAACGACCCGCAGATAATTACCTTGTCGGCAAACGGGTCGAGGATCCGCCCCAGCGTGGTTACCTGCTTGTACCGGCGCGCGTACCAGCCGTCGAGCCAATCGGTGGCGGCCGCGATGATGAACAACACCATCGCCGTCAGGTACAACCCCCAGGTAATGAAGCAAAACATCACTATCGCCAGGATCAACCGCAGGCTGGTCAACTGGTTGGGCACGTTGAAAACTGTCGACGCGGGTGCGTCGTTCCGGGCGTTGGCACTCATTCTGGTTCGTTCGCTCTTATGGTTGGGCCGCCTCACAAACCGCTATTAGATCATATCCGCGCGTGGCGACAATCTCACACGGGCAGATCCGACCGGGTCGCAGGTTCGCGCCGGTCACGTACACGGCACCGTCCACCTCGGGTGCGTCGGCGTAGCTTCGCCCTACATAGGCGTTTTTCTCGCCCGGGATATCACGATCGATCAGTACGTCCAGTTTTCGCCCCACCTGCGAGTCGTTCCAGTCGAACGCAATCGCCTGCTGGGCCATCAGCAGCCGATCGCGACGCGACTGCTTCACGTCGTCGGGCAGCTTTCCGTCCAGTTCCGCCGATGGGGTGCCCGGCTCGTCGCTGTAGGCAAAAACGCCCAACCGCTCGAAGCGGCGTTGCTCGACGAAATCGAGCAGTTGCTCGAACTGCCGGTCGGTCTCGCCGGGGAAGCCGACAATGAACGTGGTCCGCAGCACCAGCCGGTCGATCCGCCCGTAGAGACGATCCAGCAGCCGCTCGACCTCGGCCCGGGTTACGTGGCGGCGCATCCGCCGCAGGACTTCATCGTCGATGTGTTGCAGCGGCAGGTCGAGATAAGGCAGCACCCGGCCGGAGCGGCCGACCACGTCGATCAGTTCCTCCGTTACGTGCATGGGGTAGAGGTACATCAGGCGAATCCAGTTCAGGCCGTCGATCTCGGCCAGCCTGGCCAGCAACTCCGCCAGTCGCGGGCGGCCGTAGATGTCCAGCCCGTAGAAGCTCGTGTCCTGGGCGATTACGACCAGTTCCCGCGCGCCGTCGCCGGCAAGCTGCTCGGCCTCGGCCACGATCTGCTCGATCGGCTTGCTGGCATAGGGGCCCCGCATTGCCGGGATCAAGCAGAAACTGCACAGCCGGTTGCAGCCTTCGGCGATCTTCAAGAAGGCCAGGTGCGGCGGCGTGATTCGCAGCCGATCGAGGTCGGGCAGCGGCACCCTGGGAGCGGGGCGAAAGATGGTCCGCTGCTCGGTCACTCCGCCGATCAGCCGGTCGGCCGCCGTTGCGACCTCGTCGCGGCCGAACACGCCGACGAGTTGATCGATGCCCGGGCAATCGGTCAGCAGTTCGGCCTTTTCGCGTTCGGCCAGGCAGCCGGCCACGATGATCCCGCCGAGCAGCCCGCGCTGCTTCAAGGCGACCATCTCGCGAATGACGCCCAGCGACTCGTCTCTTGCCTGGCGGAGAAAGGCACACGTGTTGATTACCACGAAATCGGCCCCTTTCGGCTCGGGGACCATCCGATAGCCGTTCGGCCGCAACAGCCCGGCCATCCGCTCGCTGTCGACCAGGTTTTTGGGACATCCCAGGCTGATCAGGGCGTAGGTGCCCTTCGGTCGGCCGGCGGATTTCCGCGCTGGTTTGTCGGTATGTTTTCGTCGATTTGTGCACACTTTCCGGGCACCCCTTTTGGGGGCGGCCGACAAATCACTCTCCGGTTTTTGTCGGGTCGTTTAACCCGAAGCCGAAGGCCGTTGGTTGCGCGACTCCTTCGCAGAACAACCTTCGCCTTCGGCTTCGGGTTAAACGAGGAAGTTATTTGTCGGCCACCCGAGTATCAATACAGGACTCAATAAGACCTTCAATCCTAGCGGAATTCGTCCGCAACCGTAAGCGGCCAAATTCGTCGACTTGCCGGCACGGTGACAATGTGCTATAGTATACACATCTACACTAACCGGTCATTGGAGAATGCCATGCTCGCCGAACTTGCCCGAGAAGAGATTTCCGCCGCGTTGGACACCGTTGCCGGGGACGTCCTGGCGGAGGTCGGCCTCCGCGGCCCGCCGGTAGACGCCTTTGCCGTGGCCCGGTCGCTGGGGATCTCCGTGGCGATGGACGACGGCCAGCCGGGTCGGGCGCGCTACGTTCGGCTCGGCGGCCATCGCTCGGCGGGTCCACGGGCGGCGATCCTTGTCAACCCCGATCCTCGCTCGGAACGGGAACACTGGGCCGTTGCCCACGAGATCGGCGAGCACGTGGCCCATCGGGTATTCTCGATGCTGGGGGTAGACCCGCGCGAAACGTTCCCCAACGCTCGGGAAGCGGTCGCCAACCAACTCGCCGGCCGGTTGCTGCTGCCCGCCGAATGGTTCACCGCCGACGCGGCGGACTGCGACTGGGACCTGATCGAACTGAAGTCGCGATACCGCACCGCCAGCCACGAGCAGATTGCCCGGCGTATGCTGCAATGTACCCCGGCGGTAATCGTCACCATCTTCGACCACGGCGAGGTAACGCTGCGTCGCAGCAACCTGCCGGGCCGTGTTCCGGTGGCGTCGCGGCTCGAAATGCAGTGCTGGCGGGCGGTCCACCACTCGGGCCGTGCCCAGCGGACGTATGACGGCCATCGCACGATTCGCGGGTGGCCCGTCCACGAACCGGGCTGGAAGCGAGAAATACTGCGGACCGAAGTCGAGGAGATCGCCGATGGGGAGATCGCCGATGGGGAGATCGCCGTCGACGGATGAGGGCCGTTTCTGCTATCATATCTAGCGAGGCCTGTGGCCGCAACCAAAGTAGCATGGGGCCCCCGGCCCGTAAGAGGCCGGGCCACAAACTGCAAAGACGGGAGTCTGAAAACGGGGACTGGCTCCGTCGAGAGCCTGGTTTTGAAGTGGTTGGGGCGTTTGCCGACGGTGCCTGCCCCTTTTTCGGACTCGCATTCCGCGCGATAGACCCGATGGCCGGGAAGCATATCCATTACTACCTAATCAAGATCGCTCGCATTAGTGGTTGGTTGCTGCTGCCGCTGATGATACTATACATAGGGACGGGATTTGCCGTCCGCGGCGAGCTTGGATTCGACAATCTCCTCACGCCGGAGGAGGCCAAGGTCGTTCATCAGGATTTTCGTTGGGTGGTGGTGGCCCTTTTCTTTGTACATGCTTCGACCACCGTCTACTTTGCCCTGCGGAGGTGGGGATGGATCAAGAACAAGAAGAAGATCCGCAAGTGACCGATCCCGATTTGCCCGATTCTGTCGTAGGACAGGTTTTCAACCTCTCTGGACAGGATGAAATCCCATCCTACAATGCGACACCTAATGCCGTGCCGATGCGAGTCTCTCGCCGACGGATGTTGAAGTACGGGTTGTCGGGCCTGGTGGGTGTGTCGGGTGCCGCGGCCGCGGTCCATTATTTCACGAAGCGTCTCCCCTCGGCCGTGGCGGCTTCCACGGTCTTCAAGAACGGTGCTCCCGGCGACAAGCTCTGGCAGGCGTGGAACAACCGCGATTGGGTCCGGGAAGCCCGGCATTACGTCAAACTGGGGCAAAACATCGAGTGTGGGCTGTGTCCCAACCAGTGTTTGCTCGAGCCGGAGGATCGCGGCCGCTGCCGCAATCGGGTCCACAAAGACGGCAAGCTCTGGACAATGGCCTACGGCAATCCGTGTACGTTCCACGTCGACCCGATCGAGAAGAAGCCGTTGTTTCATTTCATGCCCGCGACGGGCGTCTTTTCGATCGCCGCGTCGGGATGCGGCTTTCGTTGTCTGAACTGCCAGAATTGGGACATCTCCCAACGCAAGCCGGAAGAGACAAAGGACCCGCGCGGCGTGCCGTTGCGCGTAACCTCTCGGAACCTGCACTCGCTCGACCGCGACGACTACGACCGGATGAGCATGTTTCCCGACGACGTGGTCGCGCTGAGCGAGTTTCTCTCTTGCCCGTCGATCGCCTACACCTACTCCGAGCCGAGCGTGTGGTTCGAGTACATGATCGATACGGCCAAGGCGGCCCGGGCCAGGGAGTTGAAGAACGTCTGGGTCACATGCGGCTACATCCAGGAGGAGCCGCTGGTCGAGTTGTGCAAGTACGTCGACGCGGCGAACGTCGACCTGAAGAGTTTCGACGCCACGATCTACGAGCGGCTGAACTCGGGCAAGCTGGAGCCGATCCTCTCGACGCTGAAGACGCTGCGGCGCGAGGGCGTGTGGTTCGAGGTAACCAACCTGGTGGTGCCGACCTATACCGATCGGCCGGAGATGATCCGCCGGATGTGCGACTGGCTGGTTGCCAATCTGGGCCCCGACTACCCGCTGCACTTCTCCCGCTTCCACCCGGCCCACAAGCTGACCCACCTGCCGCCCACGCCGGTCGACACGCTCAGTGAGGCCCGCGAAATCGCCCGAGAGGCGGGACTGCACTACGTCTACGTGGGCAACTGCCGGGAGGTCGCCGACGCGGAGACGACCTTCTGCCCGGGCTGCAAGCGCCCGGTCATCAAGCGGAGCATCTACAGCGTCGGGAAGATCGACCTTGATGGCGGCAAGTGCAACTCCTGTGGGACGGAGATCGCCGGGGTGTGGTCGTAGTGCCTGATAGTGTCTCATAGTCGTTGTTCGCTCCGCGGACAAACGCTGGTTCGCGGAGCGAACCACGACTATCCCGGACCCTCCTTGGGTTACGCCGTGGTGTTGCTGCCGAAGGTGTCCAGCCAGATCGTCGGCAGTCGGCGGCCGTGAAACATCGAACCCCGAATTCCCCGATTCCTGCGTGAAAAAGCGGTGTTCCCGACCAAGCGGCGGCCATCGAGCGACGGAATACTTTCAGGCACAGTTGACACAAATCGTCCGCAGGCAAGAATTGTGTGTCCCGGGCCGGGGGGCAATGCAGCAAGTCTCCCCCAAACCTGCTTGCTCCGCCCGGTGACGGTCGCACTCCGACATGAGGTGCGGGGTGCGGCCATGTTTTTTCTCGGTGCGCCTTCTGACAGCCCGTTGAAGAAGGCGGTTTCGAGGCATAAGTCACTGTAGGAGGCGACTCCAGTCGCGGATGGAGTGTCGAAACCTCCGCAAATCGGGCGACTGGAGTCGCCTCCTACAGCTTCTTCAGCGGGCCGCTGACGAACTGTCCATGCGAATCGATCCTTCTTCCGCGCGTGGCCTGCCATCGGCGGGGGAGACGCTTGCCAAGACCCTCTCGGTCGACCACAATAGGCCCGCATGGGGAAGGAACTCCAGGCGGAAAACCTGGCCGAGCAGTTCGGTGCCGACGCGAGCATCACGAAGCGGGGTGTCGCCGTGCTTTGCCGCGCGGCCGCCGCGGCGGAACCATCGGCGCTGGCCAACTGGAAAACCTTCTTTCCCGCCGCCGACGGATGCGATCTGTTCG
>Ga0180429_10000585_pt1 | contig 32113 bp, 27 predicted proteins | sample SS_ome_FD_132428 | JGI IMG/M metagenome (GOLD analysis project Ga0180429, IMG submission 132428) | Hypersaline lake sediment archaeal communities from the Salton Sea, California, USA - SS_1_S_1 metaG | ecosystem: Environmental > Aquatic > Non-marine Saline and Alkaline > Hypersaline > Sediment ...
ACGATTCCCAATTGAGCATGCGTTCGGCGTAGACGTCGCGCAGCGCGGCACGGCCACAGGCGCCGGAACGGTCGGCCTTGGCGGTCTCGATGAGCGTGAATTGTCCGACGGGTATCAGGGCGGCCAGGCCCAGCAGCCCGATCGACAGCACGAACGTCGAGATCAGCACTTCCATCAGCGTGATGCCGCGGCGCGTGCGTGTTGCTCGTCTCATCTCAGCGTCCTCCCATACCCTGGGCTTCCCGGGCGAAGCGGCGCGACTCGTCGATGTTGGCCGCCGACGCCACCTCGGACGTCGTCACCAGGCCCGTCCTTGGATGCAACGTTATCCAGACGTTATCGAAGTCGGCCCAGTTTGGCGTCACCCCCGGAGGAACGTTTTCCCGCTTGCCGACCATCAGGTAGATCCGCTCGGTGGCGCGGAACGATTCGAGTCCGGCGCCGGCTACCGCCTCCAGATAGCACTTGTCTACCGATCCGTTCGGCGAGAACATGATGTAGACTGGCAGCGCCGGCGGTGGCGGTGGCATCGACGGAGGTGCCGGAAGCAACTCGCTGAAGTTGGTCTCGGTGCCGCAGAAGTTCAGGTCGATGACCGTGCCGGCCGGAAGCTGAAAGGGCGCGGAGGCGGTCTTCACCGGAGAGCGAAAGATCTCGAACGGTATCGCCTCCGAGTCGGTTTGCGCCGGCCACGGCGGGGGTGGAACACCTCGGCTGAGATCGAGCGATAGATCCAGTCCGCCGGCAGTGGCGTTTTCGATCGTGTAGAAAGGGCCCTGCTGATTCAACTGCGCGAGGTCGCCCCGCTTGACCAGTATGGGGACCATGTTCTGCTGGGCGACGAACGTCAACTTCACGGTGACGATACTGCCGGGCACCGGCGGCATTGCGCTGGTGATCTGAGCCTGGGCCCTCGCGTCGAGCGTCTCGCCGCTGAAACCGGGCGGTATTTCCACCTGTTCCAGCGCGATACCGCAATCCTCCTGCCCGGCCAGCCGGCGGATCAACACACCGCAAGGGCGGCCGCTGGCCACGGCGTGGTTTCGCGCGGTGCCGAAGAAGACGTTGATACCCCGGGCGGCTTCCCGAACCCTGCGACTCTCCAGCGCCGGCTCGATCACGGCTATGGTTCCCACGGCCACGATCGAGAGGATCGTGATCACCACCAACATCTCTATCAGCGTGAACGCGCGGCTGTACGTCGAAGCGGGTCTTGCCATCCTACTGTGCCTCGACAAAGTGGTTGTGGACGTTGTCGTAGTGTTCGCCGGAACCCGGCGGGTTCGGCGCGCCGACACCCGTGCCCCCGCCGCCTTGGCCCGTACTGAGCCCATATTTCCTGTCTGGCCCGGCGGAGTAGATCAACGGCGTCAGGTGAAAGGCGCCCGGTTCCAGCTTCAGGACGTCGAAGGGGTCGTGGTCGTTCACCGGATCGCCGGTCTGGATACCGTGAGCGCCGTTAGCAGGGATGAATCCCGGGGCCCAGCGCAGAAACATGATCGGTTTACCCCAGCCGTCGATGAACTCCGGGCACCCATCTTCGTCGGTATCGCCGATCTCACTCTGATCGAACAACTGTATGTCTTCGGCGCTGCCGACGGAAACGATCAGATACAACATCTCGGCCGGCGCATAAGGGCTCCCGGCACCCGGCAAGGGGCTTTGCCCGTAACGAATGGCCAGGGCCGGCGTGGCCATTCCCGTGGCCGGAGGAGTGGTAACGTCCGTAGGCCAGTCGGGCAGTTCCATGCGCATCAATTCGCGGATGGCATCCAAGCGCAATTGCGCCGCCGCGGCCAGCGCCATGCCCTGAGTGCTGATCGGCACGCGGCGGGTGAAATACGCGTCGTATTTCCGCATGATGACCGAGTCGAGCTTGGCGATGGTCGCCTTGGTTCTCTGCTGTCGGGCGAGTTCCTGCGCAGCGCTCAGCGCCCCGAGCACAATGCTCGCCAGCAAGGCAATTATCACCACGACCACCAATAGCTCAATCAGGGTGAACCCCCGGCGGGCGGGCGCCGACGTCGATTTGTTTGAGTGAGCAATCATCTTACATCGCGCTCTCGAAAGTGCCTCGACAGAAGTTACTCATGTCGTCGTACTGGTGGTCGGGATATCTGGAGTCGGGAGGGAAATGCTCCTGGTTGCCGTACTTGCGGTCGAGGCCCGCACAGCGGATCTGGAACGACTGCGGGTTGCAGTGGGCGCTACCCATCGCGGTAACCACTCGCATGTCGCGGCACGGCACAACCGGCCCGCCGTTCACGTTGTTCACTACTTGCAGCGTGGCGTCGTAGCCCATCTCGCCCGTGTTCAGTACCTTGGCCCGGAAATAAATGTACGGGTCGTCGCGCGAACTCATCCCCTTCGCCGGCGGCGGGTAGTACTTGAAAGCCGCCCGCTTCCACCGCTCCGTCTGGAAGTCGAACAGCGGCGGTATCCGGCTGGGATTGATGGTCGTGTCGAACGGATTGGTCGGATCGGCGCAGAAGCCGTTGTGATCCGGCGCGGGACCGGCCAGCCAGAACGGCAACGCGGTTGTGGGGTCGGCATTTGCGGGCAATTGCTGGGGCGGATTCGCGCCGGTATAGCGCGGGAACGCCCGGCGGATGTGGCGCTGCGTCGCCGCGGCGTCGGTGAAGTCCGGTGGATAGTCGCCGAAATTCGCTTTGTAGGTCCGCACGGCCTGATCGAGTTGGCCGATCTCCGCGCCAATCGCGGCGATCCAGGCCTGTCTGCGCGCCGCGACGGCGGCGGCCGAGATTAGCGCCACCAGGATCCCGATGATCACGATTACGGCCAGCATTTCCACCAGTGTAAAGCCCCGGCGAGACCAACGGCGGCCGTGGCCCGCGGCGGCCCGGAGTCCCGACCTTCGTTTGCCCGCTGTTGCGTTGACGGTGGCCCCTGGCGTCTTGAGTGGAATCTCGTCCATGGCAAGTGTTCCCGGCAGTCGACTGCCTGTTGAAGATTTGTTGGCTATCCGAACTCTTGTGCTAGGCCAGCTTGTTAATCAGCGCGATCAGCGGCATGAACAACGCGATCACGATGAACCCGACCATCCCGCCGAGCAGGATGATCAGGATCGGCTCCATCAGGCTCATCAGGCTTTCGGTCAACACGGCGACTTCGTCGTCGTAGGTGTCGGCCACCTTGTAGAGCATGACATCGAGTTCACCGGTCTCCTCGCCGACGTCGACCATGTTGATGACCATGTCGTCGAGCACCGGTACGTTGAGTCTGGTCATGTATATCAGCATGCCGACCGGCCCGCCGACGAACAAAAACCAGAAGAAGAGGGCCACGGGATGGAAGCCCGCCTTGGCGTTCTCTCTCATGGGCTGTGCAATCGATTCGCCCTCGCGAATCGCCTCGTAGACTTTCAGGAACAGCCTCTCGAACACGGCGTTTCCGGCGGTCTCCTTGGTGATGTGCAGTGCCTCGAGGATCGGCACGCCGCTGGCCACCAGGGTTCCCAGGGTACGCATGGTCCGGGCGACGATGTTCTTCTCGACCAGTTGTCCGAACACCGGCAACTTGAGCGTGAACATATCCCACCCCATCCGGCCGAGCGGAAACTTGCGACACATCTTCACGAACAGCCAGATTCCAGTGGGTATCAGCGGCAAGGCCCACCAGTAGCTGCCCACGAATTCCGACATAACGATCAGCAATTGAGTCATCGGCGGCAGGGTGGCCTCGAAGTCGTCGAAGATCTTGATAAACGACGGCACGATCTTCAACATGATGAAGACCAAGATGCCGACCGCGAAGGTAACCACGGTGACCGGGTAGACCAGGGCACCCTTGACCTTGCGTTTGAGGGCTTCGGCCCGCTCCTGGAACTCGGCCAGACGTTTGAGGATTATTTCCAGGGCACCGCCGGCCTCGCCGGCCTTGATCATGTTGACGTAGAGCCGGTCGAACGCCTTGGGCGACTTGGACATCGCCTCGGAGAGGGTGGCCCCGCTCTCGATCTCCTCGCAGACGTCGATCAGGCAGTTCTTCATCGCCCCCGGCTTCGACTGCCCCTCGAGCACCTTCAGGCTCCGCAGGATGGGCAACCCGGCGTCTTGCAGAATCGAGAGTTGCCGGGTGAAAGTAGTCAACGTTTTCGCGCCGACGCCGCCGAGGGCAAACGTCTTGCCCTTGTTCTTGGACGACTTCTTTTCGGCCGTCGTCTTCCGGCTCTTCTTGGTGGAGATCTTCGTGACGAAATAGCCCATCTGCCGGATCGTCGCCTGCGCTTCGTCCTGGTTCGGCGCCTCGACTACGTCTTTGATCTCCTGGCCGGAGGCGTCCATCGCCTCGAATTGATAGACCGGCATGGCTCGACTCCTCTCACGCTATGGTCGGTTGGGTCTTGGGCCGCCGCAATGGCGACCGCTAAACGTCTCGCAATCTCCCCCAGTTCACACTCCCCTTTTACCAATTTCATTCTCGCCGTTACGCGTCGCTTACGGTCTCGCGGATGACCTCTTCGATAGCAGTCGTTCCGTCGAATACCTTCTCCAGGCCGGATTCCCGCAAGGGGAACATCCCGGTCTTGAGGCCCGCGTCGCGGATTTTTTGGGTTGAAGAACCCTGGTTGATCAGTTCGCGGATCTGGTCGTTGATGACCATGAACTCGAACAAGCCGATGCGTCCCTTGAAGCCCGTGTTGTTGCAGGCGGCACAGCCCCGGCCGCGGAAGAACTTTTTGTCGACCACGTCGTCGGGTGTCAGGTCCAGTTGCGACAGTGTTTCGGTTTTCGGCTGGGTCTGTTCTTTGCACTCCTTGCAGATTTTCCGCACCAGCCGCTGTGCCAGGATCGCCTCCAAAGTGGCAGTGATCAGGAACGGCGGCACGCCCATGTCGCGCAGCCGGGTGATCGTGCTCGGGGCGTCGTTGGTGTGCAAGGTGCTGAACACCAGGTGCCCGGTCAACGACGCCTGTACGGCGATTTCCGCCGTCTCGAGGTCGCGGATCTCGCCCACCAGGATCTTGTCGGGGTCCTGCCGCAGGATCGAACGCAAACACTGGGCGAACGTGTTGCCGATCGAGGCGTCGATCGGCATCTGCACGATCCCGTCCAGGTCGTACTCCACCGGGTCCTCGGTGGTGATGAGCTTGTCTTCGATCGTGTTCAGTTCGTTCAGCGCCCCGTAGAGCGTGGTGGTTTTTCCCGAACCGGTTGGACCGGTAACCAACACGATCCCGTTCGGCTTGCTGATGATTTCGCGGAACCCGGTCAAAACGGTGTGACCCATCCCGACCACGTTCAAGTCGAGCATCACCACCGAGCGGTCGAGGATCCGCATCACGACGCTCTCGCCGAACATCGTCGGCAGTACGCTAACTCGCAAATCGACCGGGTGGCCTCCGACGGTCAGGCGGATCCGCCCGTCCTGAGGCAGGCGCCGCTCGGCGATGTCCAGATCGGCCATCACCTTGATTCGCGTGGTAATTGCAAACGCCAGGTGCCGCGGCGGCGGAACCATCTCGTACAATATGCCGTCCGCCCGAATGCGTATTTTGAACTCGTTCTCGAACGGCTCGAAATGCAAGTCGCTGGCGTGGTCCTTGATGCCCAGCAACAAGACCATGTTCAACAGCTTGCGGACCGGGGCACTGTCGGCCAAGGCCTCGACGCTGGTGAGGTCCAGGGCGCCGTCCTCTTCCAGCGCCTTGACCGCCGCTATCAACTCCTCGTCCTGCTCCATGCCGGCAATCAGCGTCTCGACGCTCTCGCCACCCACCGCGTAGTAGCGATCCAATGCCCTGAGCACCTCGCCTTCCGGCGCTACCATGGCACGAATCTCACGACCGAGGAAACTGCGCAACTCGTCGATGATCGACAGCTTCTGCGGATCGCACATCGCGATCGTAAGTACTTCGTCCTCGAAGCTGACCGGAATGACTCGGTACAACTGGGCCATCGGCTCGGTGATTTGGCCGAGGACATCGGGCGGAATCACTACGTCGGCGAGGTTGATTACCTGCAGGTCCATCTGCTCGGCCAACGCCTGGGCAAGCTGGTCGTCGGTGATCAGACCCGCGTTGATCGCAATCTGGCCGAACAATTCTCCCGGCCGCTGCTGCTGCTCTTCGAGCAACGCTTCCAAGTGCTCCTCGGTGAGAAACCCCAAGTCGACCAGGATTTGACCGATACGTCGCATTGCCATCGTGAGTCACTCTCCCATAAAAACGACGTTGCCGTCTCGGTTTGCTTTAGCCGGCCTATTCTATCCGTTTGCGGCTCTCATCCTCATCCTCGAACAGCCCTTGCTCGGCCCGGGCGATTCGCGTCACCAATTCCTCCGCGTTGTTCGCCTTGAAGAGGATGTCTCTCTTGTCGACCACCCCTTGACGCCACAACCGGAACAAGTGTTCGTCCAGCAACTGCATTCCCAACTTCTGCCCGGTCTGGATCGACGACGTAATGCGGTACGTCTTGCTCTCGCGAATCAGGTTTGCGATTGCCGGGGTCACGACCAGCATTTCGTACGCCGCCACGCGGCCCCCACCGATCTTCGGCAACAACGCTTGAGATACGATCCCGATCACGGCCGTGGACAACTGCGTGCGAATTTGTTCTTGCTGGCTGGTGGGAAAGACGTCGATGATCCGGTTGACCGTACCCTGGGCTCCCGTGGTGTGCAATGTGGCTAAGACGATGTGCCCCGTCTCGGCCGCCGTGATCGCCGTCTCGATCGTCTCCAGGTCGCGGAGTTCGCCAACCAGGATTACGTCGGGGTCCTGCCGCAATCCGCGCCGGATCGCCTCGGCGAAGCTGGGTACGTCTACGCCCAACTCCCGCTGGTTCACCGTCGACATCTTGTGCGAATGATAAAATTCGATCGGGTCCTCAATCGTGATGATGTGATGGTCGAAGTTCTCGTTGAGGTAGTCGACCATGGCCGCCAGCGTGGTCGTCTTGCCCGAACCCGTCGGACCGGTCACCAAGATCAGACCCCGCGGACGCTTGACCAACTCGGTAAGTGCGGGCGGCGTGCCCAACTCCTTGAAGTCCATCAGCTTCGCCGGAATTTGCCGAAGCACCATCGCCACGTTGCCCCGCTGTTTGAAGATCGAAACGCGGAACCGGGCCAACTCGCCGAAGGCAAAACCGAAGTCCGCTCCGCCCACCTCCTGCAACTCCTGCTGACAACGCTCAGGAGTGACGCTCTTCATCAGGGCCACGGTGTCTTCCGGACCCAGGACCTTTGTCTCCAGCCTCACTAGGCGTCCGTCGATTCGCAGCACGGGCGGCTGCCCCACGGTGATGTGCAGGTCGCTCGCCTTGCGGTTGACCACCGTTTGCAGCAGTTTATCTATTAGGATAGTAGCCATTTACAACTCTTCGTGTTCACACTCGACGCACCAGGAATTGGAGCAGTCGATCAGCAAGACCGACTTCCCGGGGTAGACCCAACTTCCCGGATATATCCAGGGGAAATCCCGGCCGAAGAGCCTTCAGATCGTCTGTTCCTTTGGGCGCAGCGACGAGCACTTTCCACCCAATCCGTTCTTATTATTTGCGAGTCTCCAAGAAACTCAAGAGATTTCCTTGATCGCGGTCAGATCTTCGGCGGTGTCCGACTAGGCATCGTCTGATCTCTTGGCTACCCGATATACCTCTTCTAGCGTGGTTACCCCTCGGCAGACCTTCTCTATCCCGTCCCAGTACAGGGTCCTCATGCCCTCACTAATGGCCGCCCTTCGAAGCTGTTCGCTGGGTGCCTCGACAAAAGTGAGTTCCCGGATCTTGGATGACATCAACAGGAGTTCGAATGCGGCGATTCGGCCGCGAAAGCCGCTTCCTTGGCAGTTTCCGCACCCTCGCCCTTTGAGAAAGGTGGCATTGGCCGCCATCTCTTTTGTGATCCCGGCCGCCTCGAGCATCGTCTCGCTGGGTGTATACGGCTGCTTGCATTTCTGGCAGACTACGCGAACAAGACGCTGTGCCATGATCGCCACGACGCTGCTTGCCACGAGATAGGCGGGCACACCCATGTCGATCAGACGTGTAATAGCACTGGGCGCATCGTTCGTATGTAGTGTACTGAAAACCAAGTGTCCAGTTAGTGAAGCCTGAATTCCCATCTGGGCTGTCTCCAGGTCGCGCATTTCACCCACCAGGATTACGTTGGGCGCCTGACGAAGCATCGCGCGAATCACACGCTGAAAATCCAGCCCGATGCTGTGACGAATTTCCACCTGGTTTACCCCCGGAAGGTAGTATTCAACAGGATCTTCTGCGGTGATGATCTTGCGATCTGGCGTATTCAGGTCGTTCAACGCCGCGTACAGAGAGGTCGTCTTTCCAGACCCCGTTGGACCGGTCACCAGGATGATCCCGTTGGGACGAGCGATCAGGCCCTTGAACTTCTGGAAGTCCTCGTCGTTGAACCCCAACTGCTTCAGCCCGACCTTGATGCTGTCCTTATCGAGGATCCGCATCACCACCGACTGACCGTGGTTGCTCGGGATCACGCTCACACGAAGGTCGAGTTCCTTCTCGCCCACGGAGACCTTGATCCGCCCGTCCTGGGTACGCCTCCGCTCGGCAATGTCGAGCTTGGCGAGGATCTTCACGCGCGAAAGCAACGCACCGAGCAGCCGCCGGGGGGGGCTGTCCCGCTCGATCAACACGCCGTCGATCCGATACCTCACCCGGATGCGGTCCTCGAACGGTTCGATGTGGATGTCTGATGCGCGAAGCTGAACCGCCTCGGTGATGAGCAATTGCACCAGCCGGACGATCGGGGCACTGCTCTCGTCGATCTCGTCATCGCTGCCCTCTAATTCGTTCTCCGTCTCGGTGAAGTCGATGGCCGTGTCGGTGAACTCCTGCAGCATTGAGTCGGCGCTCTCGCCGACCGTCTGGCCGTAATGCCGGTTGATCGCTTCCAGGATGCTCTCCCTAGGGGCCAATGCAATTTCGATCTGCCGATTGAGGATGAAGACCAGCTTATCAATTGTCTCGAAGTCGTTCGGGTCGCTTACGATCACGGTCAACTTTCCGTCGCCCTCGGCCAAGGGAAGAACGGCGTTTTCCCGGGCGACCGATTCGGGAACCAATTCCACGACCGATGGCGGGATGACGACTTCGCTGAGGTTGACATAGTCGCAGCCGTGTTGCTCGGCCATCGCCCGCATTACGTCGCCGCCGGTCGCATATCCCAGCTTCGAGAGCGCCTCGGGAAGCTTGATCTTCGACTGGTCGGCCATCTCGACGGATTCGGCCAACTGGTCGGGACTGATGATTCCTTGGCGGATCAGAATCTCGGTATAGTCAATCGCCTTTTTCGCGGCCATGAGCAACTCCGCATGAGAAACCTCAAGACAAGCACAATACCTAAACTAGCAACTGAGATTTTCGATGTCAACCGGATGACGCGTTTGTCTTCGCCGACCGCAGCAGTCACCGCCTTCGCCATCCGCTCACATAGGGGGGTCGCCGGCCGAGGTCTGCATTGACACCCGGGGCCAATCTCTGCATAATCCGGGCCTTCTCTTCGCAGTTCGGCTTTTCGACGTTCCATCCGGCGTGGACTGGTGTTCCTTCCGGCAGTTCCCCTGCGTACGGTCGGCTGATATGACCCGCGGCAATTGCCTCCTGATCGCATCGCTCACAATAGGGGTGATGGTCTGCCAATCGGCGATCGGTGAAGAACCGCCGGACGATACGGCGACGCTGTTTCAGCCATTGCCAGTCGACGCGCCGGCAGTCGACGACGCGGCAGTCGACGACGCGGCAGTCGACGACACGGGGTGCCGTCCCCAGTACGGCGTTGCATGTGACGAGGCCTTCGCCTGCTTTTGCCGCCCGCGTATTCGCCCGGGAAGGTGGCTGGTCGATCTCGCGAAGAGGCCGATCAGTTGGTTTGAGCCACCGCAGGGCCGCCATCGCGGCATCGGCTGCCCGTTGACCACCGAAAGCTGGATGTATCGTCCTTTCAGTGCCGGCTGGTTCATGGGCACGGCACAGAGCGGGACGCTGATCGACGATTGGGTCGGAATGCAACGCGGCTACTTTGGCGGCTATCGGTTGGGTTGGGATGAGGACTATTACTGGGGCGGCGAGATGCGATTCTCATTTGGTTCACTGAGAATGCACGACAGCGCCCGAGCCATTGCGGCCCAGGTCGCCGCCGACGACGCAGCCGGGATTCCCGTCAATTCCTCCTGGCGGCGGCGATTCGACCAGCGCCGCGATGCCAACGTCTTTCAATGGGACGTTTGCGTGCTCTACTACCCCTGGGGCGACGCCAGTTGGCGTCCGTACCTGCTGGCCGGCATCGGCTGCGATCGCACGATCTTCATCGACCGCCGCTCGCACCACTACGACGAGGTCAGTTTCGCGGTGCCGCTGGGATTGGGCGTCAAATATCGCTGCAACGATTGGCTCGCCCTGCGGTTCGAGTTGGCCGACAACATCGTTTTCGGCAACGGCGCCATCCGGGGCCGGCACAATCTGTCGATCAACGGCGGCGTCGAGATCCGCTTCGGCGGCAGCCGCACGGCCTATTGGCCCTGGAACCCCGGGAGGCATTATTGGTAGCGAGTCCGGAGTAGTAGAATCCCTCTACCACTCCGGCAGCGTGCAAAGTGGCTTCAGGTTGCAGTTGTGCCCCCATACTTTGCGGACCGTTTCTAGATAATGGAAATGGTTTTCCAGCGGCACGTCGGGCGGGACGCGGTGGTCGCAGAAACCGATGAAGCCGCCCTCCTCGACCAGTGGGGCGAGCCGGTGGATCTCGGCCGCGATCTCGGCCTTGCTGCGGGCAAGAATCCGTTTGTCGAACCCACCCAACATCAGCAAGTCCTTGCCGTACTGCCGGCGGAACTCGATCGGGTCTGTTTTCCAAGTGCCCACCTCCACGGGAAACATGCAGTTGACCCCGGCCTCGAGCCATAGCGGAACAAGCTCGTCGATCTTGCCGTCGCAGTCGACCCAGATCACGTCTACGCCATATCGTTCGAGCAGATCCGTCAATCGGCGGTAGTGGGGAACGAGGTATCGCTTGAACTGCTCGGGCCCCAGCAGCGGCCCGCTGTTGTAGCACATGTCTTCCCAGAGGGCACAGGCCTCGAAATCTCCGCCGGTCTCGAGCACGCGCGTCAGCACGCCGATCACACAATCGGCCGCGGTGGTGACCATTTCCTCGAACCAGGCCGGGTCGTCATAGACCACCAATGAGACGCCCTCCAGGCCCATCCAGTTGCGAATCCATCCATAAAGACTGCCGCCGGGCAGGAAGATCGGCACCTCTCGCCGCGGATCGCACCAGAGCTTGACGCACTGGTCCCAGTTGTCGGGATAACGCCGCGGATCGGCGGGGTCGAGTCGCGGCCGATAGTGCTTGTTCCAACTTTCCCGGTCCACCAGCAGGTGACCCTGGTGGAGCGGGATCGTGCTGGCCTCCTTTTTCCGCAACACGCGGACGCCGTCGGGCTGTTGGACCACCTGGGCGTCGCCGCGATCTTCGAGGACGTCCTCGTCGAATGGCGGGATCAGCCCGATGTACACGCCGTCGAACATCGAGCGGTCCGGATCGGCTGCCGCCGCCAGTGTGCTCGTCTCGATGCCGAGTATGCATCGGAAGAACGAGTCCACGCCGAAATAGTCGTCGCTGTTGGTGCGGTCGACACTCCGCGGCAGCCCCTGTTCGTACCAGGCCAGCCAGGTCTCGTCCCAGAAGCCGAAGTCGAAGATCGGCGAGCGATCCCGCGGCTGGTAGTGCATGGTCGCGTTGAATCGCTGGCGCTGGTTCATTATGCTGGGATCTCCAGCCACTGGCCCTGTTTGGCGCTGTCGAGCACCGCCTCACAGACCTTCTGGGTCCGCAGGGCCGCTTTCATGTCGGGCTGGAAGGCCGGACCGCCCTCGAGACTCGCCAGGAAGTCGGCAAAACTATTGGTGAACGTGTGCTCGTAGCCGATCACGCAGCCGGGTACCCACCAGTTGCTCATGTACGGGTGCTCGTAGTTCGTGACCAGGATGTCCTGCCAGCCGGTCAGGTGGTCTTCCGTCTTGCTGCCCTTCGGGTCGGCGTAACGGAAGAACTTCAACATGTGCGCGTTCTCCAGGTCGAAGAACATTGCGCCGTGCTCGCCGTTTATTTCCATCGAGCTGTAGTTCTTCCGCCCGCGGGCGTACCGGGTGCTCTCGAAGGTGCCCATCGAACCGTTCTCGAAGACGGCCAGGAACATGCAGGCGTCGTCGATGTCGACCTTTTCGACCTTGCCGGTATCGGCGTGTTTTCGCTCTTTGATGAACGTCTCGGCATGGGCCACCACCCGCTGGATTGGTCCGTTGAGCCACTCGGCCGTATCGATCGAGTGGGCCAGCAGGTCGCCGGTCACTCCGGAGCCGGCCACCTTGGAGTCGAGCCGCCACATCGCCATTCCACCCTGCGGCACGTCGGCGCCGATGGTGTAGTCCTGGTTGTAGGTTGCCCGGTAGTGGAACGGGCGCCCCACGCGGCCTTCGTCGATGATTTGCTTCATCAGCGCGATGGCCGGCACGCGGCGATAGTTGAACGAGACCATGTTTGCCACGCCGGCTTTTTCGACGGCGGCGACCATCTCCTCGGCCTCGGCGACGTTCATCGCCAGCGGCTTCTCGCAGATGATTTTCTTTCCCGCCTCGGCGGCGGCGATCACCACGTCGTGGTGCATGAAGTTCGGCACGCAGACGTCGATCAGGTCGATATCGTCCCGCTCGACGACCTTTCGCCAGTCGGTTTCGATCGATTCGTAGTTCCAGCGTTTTGCAAACGCATCGAGCTTGTCGCGGTCCTGCTCGCGGCCGTAACAGGCCTTCAGCACGGGCTGGTGTTCGCGGTCGAAGAAGTGGTTTACTTGCAGATAGGCGTTCGAGTGGGCCCGGCCCATGAAGCCGCAGCCGAGGACGCCGACGTTGAGTGGTTTTGTCATGGCTTTTCCCTTGGTTCTAATGGGTTCAAGAATATGGTTCTATGGCAAGTTGCCATCCGTTATCAATGCGTTGTTGATCCAGTCAAGAAACGACTTAGCGACCGGCAGTTCCGTGTCCAAGTAGTCTCCAGCGATTGCGCGGCCCATCGGCCCACCCGGTTCTTTTTGGACGGCGAGCCAAGAGTGGATGCGAGCCTTGGGCTTATGTGTTCGGCTAAAACGCGGCTTGCGTATAGATTCAAGAAAGCCATCGACGAGAGGCAACACATCGTCACCATCCCGAATCATTCCTGCCACGAAATCTTCGAGCATTCCTTCGGATTGGTTGTCCGGCATGATCCATACGCCAAAACGAAGCGGTTTCCTGCCGTTGACACTTGGCAGTTCAAGAATTGTGCCTTCCCGGCTCGGGTCCTCGGTCGAGATCTCATAGCCTTCGTTCTTTAATTGCTGCCGGATCGCATTCCATCGGGCCTTAGGCCCCTTGGCGTCGGAGTCAATAACAACCGCCAATCGTTCCAAATCTGAAGTATCGAGACGAGCAGGGATCGACTTGAGGAGTTCGGTGTCGCCATCTGCACCACCGCCCTTGCTACTTCCAAGCTTCACTTCGCCAAGCTCCTCGAAATCCGGCTTATCTCCCGGCTTGCAGACGAAGATACGCCGAGACTCAGGCAGAAGTCTGAACAGATTCCACATCACGTGCTGATCATTGTTTCCTTCCACCATCAGAATGCGTACGCCCATGGCTAGCGGACCTCGATCGTGTCACGGGCAACGATTGGCAGTTTCTCGCGATCGATGACTACTGCACGTGTAGCCTCCTCGTCCGGATCCCGCTCCAGCCGAATCGCCAGTCCGTCGTTTTGCTCGTCCTCAAATACCGCCTGGGCAAAGCCTTTAAGGCAATCCCACGAGTGTGTGGCCGCGAAAACTTGAACATTGAGTTGCCGAGCTGCGTGGAACACGAACCGCCAAAGGTCGGCGTGCAGAGCGTGGTGGATACCGGTTTCAACCTCGTCGATCAATAGCAGCGGAAGTATGTGTGCGAACGCAGAATCAGCGCGCGACGCAGCCTTGGCGTAGACGGCCGCATATTCCAATGCCACGGCAATCTGGAACATCCGAACCACGCCGCCTCCCAGCGTTGCCATTGCTAGCCGCTCATCGTGACCCTCAATATCGACTATGGCAATTCGGCCTCCGTCACTGCGGGGATCACCGATAAGACGGATGTCCTGTATCGGCCTCGGTGCAATGACTTCCAACGCGCGCACAACCCCACTCTCCGCTTTGTTCAACGAAAGCGCATCCCACCAAGTGGCAATTCGGGCTGCCACATCGTATTGAGCGCCTACACTTCGCAAGAAAGGAGGGTCAAACGGAGGCTTTGGCAGTTCCCAAGCATCGGACCAAGTCGAGCATGTCCAATTACGAGTAGGGTACAGCGTGTAATGAATGCCAGCGGATTGCATACTCAACGCGGCCTGTCCAGATTGGCTCGCCTGCTCAGGCTCTATTTTCGCCGTCGCGATAAATGCTAACGCCTTCTCACCGTTTAGCGGCCCGATCCTGACTGCATCGCCCTTTCTTGGATGACGCCCGTGAAACAGCGATTGCAGAAGCAGGAGTGTCTTCCCCTCAGGGGTCGGAAGGATTTCGTTTCGTTCGTCAAGCATTGACCCAACCGTGCTTGGCGGCCGAATCGATCCGTATAGCTGAAGCGCCTCCAACAACGTAGTCTTCCCCACGTTGTTCTTCCCCACGATCAGATTCACCCGCCCCAATCGCTCGATGCGCAGGTGAGAGAACGTGCGGAAGTTCTTAATCTCGAAACTGGTGAGCATGGCAACCGTTTGCCTGGTGAAGGGTTACGGGGACTGGTCAAACGCGATCTTGTCGTAAATGTCCGACAGCGCGAACTGGCTTTCGATCGACGGCAGCCGCATCGTCTCTTCCATTTGCGTGGCTTCGTGCAACAGCCAATCGCCCGACGACATGCCCTACTCCCGCCACCCGTGTGCATCGCGCACCGCGATCATCGCGGTGAGAATATCGTCCCACGTCTTGGGATTCATCATCACGGCGTTGGGGAACATGCAGCCGTCCCAGCATACGTGCGGGATCCGCTTGGTCGGCTCGCCGCCCTCGCGCAACCAGTAGCCGGCGTGGTGCGGTATGTCCAGCTTGCCGTTGGGATCGGTCGCCTGACAGTGGCGGCCCGTCTTGTCGTGCGAGCCGGAGCCGTGCACCGTGCCGTCGTTCTGTGCAACGTGCAACTCGAATGTCCAGGGGCGCAGCGCGTCGGTAAGCTTTTCGTAGGCCGCGTCGAACTGCTCCCGGTCGCTGAAATCGAAGCCTTCCGGCAACAGGGCGTCCTCGGGGGCGTTGTAGCCCAACAGGTACAAGAGCGTGTGCGACATGTCGGCCTGGAAGCCGAGCGTGTCGGGCCGGTCGACCATTTCCATCAGTTGGATCATCCGACGCCAACTGTGCATGCCACCCCAGCAGATCTCGCCTTCGGCGGCCATCCGCTCGCCGTGGTCTTCGGCCACCAGGCAGGCCTCGCGGAAGGTGTCGGCAATCCGCTTCATATTGCCTTCGGGGTCCTCGGCCCAGGAGGCCACGTCGATGCCCGAGTCGAACCGCACGTTGCCATAGGAGCGTACGCCGAGTTCCCGCAGCCCCCGCGCCACGTGACACGCCTTGTGAACCTGGCCGATGAAACTCTCGCGTTCCTGGGGTGTTCCGACCGGGGAGCCGCCGCCGGTGCCCCCGTAGATCGGAGCGACGACCGTGCCGACGTTGAGGTTTCGCGCTTGTGCCTTTTCGGCAAGGCTTCTGATTTCGTCGTCGCCGCCGTCGATATCGAAGTGCGGATGGTAGAGGAAGATGTCGAAGCCCTCGAACTTGACGCCGTCGACTTCGGCCGCCGCGGTCATGTCGAGCATGGTGTCGAGATCGATGGGCGGCTCTCCGCCGTCGCCCTTGCCGACCAGGCCCGGCCAGGCGGCGTTGTGGAGCTTGGGGAAGTTGTTGGAATCGGCCATTGGTAATCCTCATTGTTGGGCGGTTATGTCTTAGTTCTTACTTCTTGTAGTCCCCGACCTTCGGCATGCTTTCATGCACGTCGGGGCCGAAGTATCGCAGGCTGACCAACGGCTCGCCGCCGGTGTTCTCGATCTCCACGCCGCCGGTGGCCGCTTCGTGGGTGATGAACACCTCGTCCCACGGTTCCTCGCCGAAGTGGATCATCACGGGCGTCTGCAACGTGAGGGCGCCCATTCGGCCGCCGCCCTGGACGGTGATCCAGCCGCTCGCCCCGGGGTCCTTCAACACGCACTTGGCGCCCGGCTCGACGGTCAACTCCTTGGCCGAGAACAACTGCTTGCCGTCCAGCGTCCCGTAGTCGATCCACCGGTCCGTGTATCCGTCGCCCGAACGATCGCGATCAACGATCGGCTCCAGGTAATTGTTCTGTTTGAAAGTCGGGTCGACGTTCTTTTCCCAGTCGAGTTGGCTGATGATGAAATCGAGGTCCTGATGCTTATCCTCGGGCACGTCTTTCACGAGCAGGTCCCAGGGCACTTCGCGTCCCTCGACCAGCGACTGGAACATCCCGAAGACATCGCTACCCCACTGCGGCTCATAGGTACACAAAGAGCCCGGGGCGTGGAGCACGCCGGCCGGAATCAGCCAGCCGGTCCCCGGCTTCAGACGATAGGCCCGGCTGAGGTCTTGAATGCCGTTGTCGCCCTTGTTCCAGTTCTCCAGACAGCGGCGCACGTCGGCCTTGGTGGTGCCCGGCTCCAGGCCCATGAAGGTGTAGTCGAAATGGTTGTCGGCGGCGTTCAGTTGCGGCGGGAAGTAGTAGCTCTCGGGCTTGCCTTCCTGGTTGGTCAGCTTGGCGAACTCGGCCGACTGGTGCATGTGATGGGGAATGGGGCCCATGTTGTCGAAGAACTTCGAGTAGACCGGCCATCGCTTGTACTTGGCGAACATTTCTTTGCCAACGACCCGGTCTCCCGCCTCGGCGACGGCGTCGCGAAGCTGGAACCGCTGCCCTTCGAACACACAGTAGCTGAGCCCTTCGTCGTCTGCCCGATTGTCGTTCATCGCCTCGGTGGTGCTGGCGAACCAACGCTCGTCTATGCCGCCGCGGTGTACGCCCAGCGCATACCAGTCGGTCGGCGCGAGCTTGATTCGCTTTCCGGGGTGCAGGAAGCTTCGCGGTACCCAGGTGGGCGTCAATCGCAACAGGCCGCCGCCCGCATCGAGCGCTCGATCGAGGATTGCGCCGAGGTTGTCTTTCTTCACAATTTCAGATGCACACATGATCGTTCACCACTTTCGATAATCTGCCGTGGCCTCCATCGATCACCGCGATCAACGGTTGCCAACGTGACCATATTTATTCAGAGACCCCTTTTTTAGTTGGTTACCTTCACATTGACAAGCAGCCCGATCGAAAACTCGTCCGTAATCCAGGGTAACTCGGGGGCTTAGGTGGTCCAGAAAGGATGGGGCCCCGGCATCCCCTTGGAAGACTTGCCCCACTGGAAGACTTGCAGGAGGCGATGTCCCGCCCCCTGGCAAACGGTGGCCTGAGGCCGTAAATTGACGATCGCGGCGATAACATCACCCACCTCGGTAGATCACTCGTCAGGAGACCACCCATCATGGCCAAGAAAACCTGGACGCTAACCGACGTTGAGCAGGACGTGTTTGTCGAGCAGATAACCCTGGGGCCCGGCGACGTCGATGGCGACGCATCGGGCTATTCGCTCACGAAGCGGACGCTGCGGGGCGGACTCCGCGACGGGGTCGACGTTATCGAGGTCGACAACGGTTTGCTACGCTTTACCGTGGTGCCCACCCGTGGAATGGGCCTTTGGCGGGCCAGTCTCGGTGATTTGAGTCTCGGCTGGGAGTCGCCCGTCAAGGGGCCGGTCCATCCCGCCTTTGTTCGCACCGACGAGGCCGGCGGGATCGGCTGGCTCGACGGTTTCGACGAGTTGCTCTGCCGCTGCGGACTGGAGAGCAACGGGGCACCGGAATTCAACGAAAACGGCACGCTCAAATACGGCCTGCACGGCAAGATCGCCAATACGCCGGCCCACAAGGTCGAAGTGACCATCGACGGCGACTCGGCCGAGATTGCCGTTCGCGGCATCGTCGACGAAGCCCGGCTGTTCGGCAACAAGCTGCGGATGGTCTCCACGGTCACCACGCGGGTCGGCCGGCCCGGGCTGACGGTGACCGACGAGATCACGAACTTCTCGGCCGAACAGGGCGAGTTGGAGTTGCTCTATCATATCAACTTCGGCACACCGCTTCTGGACCCGGGCTCAAAGATGGTGGCGCCGGTGGTGAAGGTGGCCCCGCGCGACGAAGTGGCGGTCGGGAACGTGCCGCATTGGGACACCTACGGCCCGCGGACACCCGATTCGGCCGAGGCCGTCTTCTTCTGCTCATTGGCCGGCGACGCGGATGGCGGCACGCAAGCCTTGTTGCACAACTCCGCCGGCACTCGGGGCGTGAGCGTGAGATTCAACAAGGACCAACTGCCCTGCTTCACCCAATGGAAGAACCGCCAGGACGCTATCGACGGTTACGTGACCGGCCTGGAGCCGGGCATCAACTTCCCCAACATCAAGTCGTTCGAGAAGCAGATGGGCCGAGTGGCGATGCTCGCCCCGGGCGAGTCGCGGACTTTCGAGGTGGCCATCGAGGCCCACGCCGACGCCGATGCCGTGGAAGCCGCCAAAGCGGCGGCCGCCAAATTGTGCGAAGGCATCGTGCCGGAAGTTCTCGGTCAACCGGAGCCGGATTGGTCGGCGTAACGAAAAAGGGGACAGGTACATTTTGCCGGAACGGCCCGAAGGGTGCTTCGCACAAAATGTACCTGTCCCCTTTTTCGTTGTGGGCTACTTCATCTGCTGGAGCAGCTTCGCCATTGTCGAAAACATCAGATACACGGCCGCCCGGTCCATCTCCTGCCGGGGCAGTTCGCCGGGTGGCTCGAACATCTCGTCCTTTGCAGCCGCATCGAGTTGCCACTGGCGGAACTTCACCAATCCCTTGGCCCCTTCAACGTTGAACGCCGCCAACTCAGGCGTCTTGCCGTCGCCGTTGAAGACCAGTCGCACGCTGCCTTGCAGCGGGTGCTTGAGCACGATGCGAACGGCCGGGCGAACGGCCGGCAATCCGCCGCCGCGCGAGGCGTTCTCGACGGTGATCCACCGCCGCAGCACGTCGGGCGCCATGGCGACTCCGCCCAGTGCACCGGCCGCCATGCGGACTTTCACGGCGTCCCGCGGCCCGGCGATTGCCCAGAGATCGCGCGGTTCCATGTCCGAGTGTCCCGTGCCCACGATCAGGGCCTCTTCACCGGAGGTCAGCCAGGGATAGCCGCACTGGCCCAGGTCGATTTCACCCAGTTCTGGCAGCTTCGCCCGCAGCCTGAATTTCCGGCCGCCGCCGCGGATCAACCGCAGTTGGGCTTCCAGCGTTTCTTCTCCTTCGAGCGTGGCGGAGACCTCCAGATCGACAACGTGGCATCGGCCCCGCGCCGGTTCCGTGCCCAACATTTCGGCGGCCCCGGCGATCAGCGACACCAGCGGCTGAAACGCCTCTTCTCGTACGAGAGGCCGCTCGACCGCGATCTCCTTCGGCAGGTCCTCGGCGAAGAAGCCGGCCGTGGTCTTCAACGCCCGGGGTAACTCGGCAATCGCCGAATAGTGGCCGAGACCTTCGAGCCAAATGACACGATCGGCGATGCCCAACGCCTCGGCGAGCTTTTCGCTACAGGCACGAGGGATCACTTCATCCTCGGCGGCGTTGATCATCAGCACCTTATGCCGGCGGGCGCGAGCGCGCAGCCGCGATGCCACGTTGAGCGGATCGACGGCGGCGATCTTCGCTTCCACCTCGGCCCGTTGCTTCGGCGGCAGGCGTTTGATCAGCTTGCTCAGCAATTGCGTTTCCCGGGCATGATGGATCACTTGCGTCAGGTCGCCGCCCGCCAGCAGCAGGACGGCCCGGTTGATTCGCGGCTCCTCGGCGGCCGTGGTTGCCGCGACGATCCCGCCCAGACTTATTCCGGTGACGCCGATCAGTCGCGGATCGACTTCCGGCCGCGAAGCAAGCAGGTCGATCGTGCGGCGCATGTCCTGCGATGCCTGGTCGAGCGCGGCGACAAGGCGACGGGGATCGGCGGCCAGGGCCTCGGGTCCTTCCGGCAGTTCACGCTCACCGTAGTAGGGCAGCTTGATCATCATTGCCGGCAGGCCGCGCAGAGCGAGCACCGTGCAGATCATCTCGGCCAGTTCGAAATCCCCGTCGAGAATGTGCGTACAGATCACCGCCGGCCGCCGCGGACCGTTGGCCCGCAGACCGTCGGGAAGATAGTAGTCGGCGGGCACCGTGTTGTTCGGCCGGTACGCGGTGACCACCGGCGACGGATAAGTCAGCCGATAGACACGGTAACCGTCCCGGCGGGCACGTAACTCCATGCCGTAGTCGAAGGCGACGCCGTTGAAGGTCTCCGACTCCGCGACGCCGTGTCCTTCGGCTGCAAGCAAGACGGCGGATAGCATCAACACGGTGCTCATGCCTTCAGCAGACCACATTTGGGCACCCGCGGCAAGACGTCTGGGTGGCGGCCGGCGAGAGACTGTTGCATCGGGTGGTCCGGCAGGGTAAGATTGCCGGTAGTTTCCGTTGCACAAAGACCAGCAGGAGTACATCATGTCGCACGACAATCAGAAGAAGATCACTCGGCGGCGGGCCCTGGCCGCTTCGTTAACAACGGCGGGCGTGGCTGCCCTCGGCGCGACTCCGGCGGTGGCGGCACCGAAAACCGCCGCGCCGCTTGCGGGGAAGAAGGTTCTCGTCGCTACCGGTGAGTTCGGCGAGGGCATGGAGGTCTATTACATGATCTATCGGCTCATGGAAGAAGGTGCCGTGCCGGTCGTGATCGCACCGAGCGTGAAGCGGTTGCAAATGGTGGTCCACGACTTCGAGCCACGGTACGAAGGCTACACCGAGAAACTCGGCTACCAGGTCAACGTCGATGTGGCTTACCGTGACGTCAAAGTGGACGACTATCACGCGTTGCTTCTGCCCGGCGGTCGGGCACCGGAGGAGATACGCCAAAACGCCGACCTGGTGCGGATCGTGGCCCGTTTTATGAAGGAGAAACGGCCGATCGGGGCAATGTGCCACGGCGTGATGCTGCTGTATACCGCCGCGCCCATCAAGGGATTGCGGATGACGGCCTACCACGGAATCAAACGCGACATAGAACTGCTCGGCGGCAAGTTCATCGATCAGCCGGTGGTGGTCGACGGCCCGGTGGTCACGTCGCGCGGCTGGCCCGATCTGCCGTATTTCATGCCGAAGGTTCTGGAAGTAATGCGAGGGTCTTAGCCGTGAGTGGCCGCCAAGCTCTGCTGGAAAAACACCGCTGGCTGACGTTCCTGCTGCCGTTTGTCGTCTTCATGCTGGTTACCAGCGTGGAACCGAAGCCGGAGTCGATGTCCTACGAGTATTACCCTTGGATCTACACGGCCAAGATCGTGTTGACTTTGGGCGCCGTGTGGTTCGTGCTGCCGGGCTACCGGGAGTTTCCGCTGACCGTTGGGGCATTGTCGATAGTAGTCGGCGTGGTGGGCGTTGTCGTCTGGATCGCTCTCTGCCGGCTCGACCTCGAGCACGCGCTGCTGCAACCCAATCTGGAGAAGATCGGCCTGGGATGGATCATCGGGACCGGCACTCGCAGCGCGTACAATCCGTTTGAACAACTCGCCGGCAATCCGTCGGCGGCCTACGCGTTTCTTGCGGTGCGTTTTCTCGGGCTGGCCGCGGTCGTGCCGTTGATCGAAGAGTTCTTTCTGCGCGGATTCCTGATGCGTTTCGTGGTCGAGGCCGACTGGTGGAAGGTGCCCTTTGGCAAGGTAAACGCCCTGGCCGTGGTCGTCGGCACTGCCGTGCCCATGCTGATGCACCCCGGCGAGTTGCTGGCCGCGGCGGTTTGGTTCTCGATGGTCACCTGGCTGATGGTCCGCACGCGAAGCATCTGGGACTGCGTGGCCGCCCACGCGATCACGAACCTGCTGCTGGGCGTCTACGTGGTGTCGACCGGCGAGTGGCACTTGATGTGACGCGGTCTCCTACAGCTCTCTAGGAGGTTACACCGGATCGGTCATCTTCCCCACCCGCGCCAACCGGCCCACGCGAGGGTGGCGACTGCGCCCACGAACACCAATACGAACGACGATGGTTCGGGAACTTGTACGGTGATGGGCGAAGAGAGAGCATAAAAGGAACCTTGGTTAATATGGTATAAGTATTCGCTCTCAGTCCAACTGAGGCAAAACACACGGCAACTACTCGGTCCGCCGGGCCCGCCCGGACATGGAACAGGACGTCCGAGCGATCCCCGATTCGCACTTGCACGTCGCCACGGCCGCGCCGCATCACAATCAATCCTACGGTTCGTTGATCGTGATCGATCCCCGCAAGAAAGACGACGACGGTTGGGGCCCGTTATCGACCGACTGGCGGAGGAGGGAGTGCGGTTTTCACAGTTCTACAACTGCGCCTTGTGCGGCCCGGCAGCATGGAGACGTTTCTCAACCATGGGGCCGCTTTGGCCGCGCTGAGTAACACGCCTTTCAGAAACTACAGAGCGTCCAACTATGAAGGCGGCGTTGCGTCGCCAGGGCACGCCGCCTAAACCACGTGCAGGACTTCCTTGACTGCGTCGAGAGCCGGCGGTAGACTATGGCCAACCCGGAAGTAACGCACCGGTCCATGGCCACGCGCCATGCAATTAGCATCTGCCTGGCACTGAAACGTGATCTGAAATGGGACCCAGCCAAGGAAGAGTCCGTGGGCGACGCGGACGCCAATCGCATGCGATCCCGTGCCTTGCGCCAGCCGTGGCGAGTGTAAACGCCATTTCACGAGAAAGGAGACCTTCAATAATGACTCGACTTCTCATCGCACTTTCCCTGAGCCTGATCTTACCGGCGCCGACACTTGCCGATGTTACCGAGCCGGCCGTCTTCCCCGGAATGCAGAGCGTTTGGCACGGTTTCCAACGTTACGACTTCGAGGTCGACGGCAAGCCAGTGCTGGTCGTAGCGCCGGAACAGCCCGCGACGGGGCGCCCGTGGGTGTGGCACGGCGAATTCTTCGGACACAAGCCGGCCCCTGACATCGCACTTCTGAAACGCGGCTTCCACGTGGTCTACATGCGAGTGCCCAACATGTTGGGTGCCCCCAAAGCGGTTGCGCATTGGAACGCCTTCTACGAAGACCTAACCGACAAATATCGCTTTGCGAAAAAGGTGGCACTCGTTGGCCTCAGTCGCGGCGGGCTGTATTGTTACAACTGGGCGGCGGCGAATCCCGACAAGGTCGCCTGCATCTATGGCGACGCGCCGGTCTGCGACTTCAAGAGTTGGCCCGGCGGCAAGGGTAACGGGAAGGGGAGCCCGCGGGACTGGCAACTCGTCCTGGAGTGTTACGGATTCGAGAACGAAGCCGAGGCCATAGCCTACGGCAAAAACCCGGTCGACAACCTGGCGCCACTGGCCGCAGCCAAAGTACCGCTGCTGCATGTCTACGGCGATGCCGACAAAGTCGTCCCGTGGGACGAGAACACCGGTCTCATCGCCGAACGGTACCGAAAGCTCGGGGGTTCCATCACGTTGATCGCCAAGCCGGGAGTTGGACATCATCCGCACGGATTGGACGACCCAACGCCCATTGTGGAGTTCATTGCCCAGCACGCGGCCGTGGTCCCGCCGGGCTCGGCCAAACCGGCACGCTGATAAGGCGAGGTTCATTTGGGGTCAAAGCTTGCCGCATGGGGTATACTGCATCTTCGTAACTTCCGGCGAGCCCGCATGATTCGCAACCGACAGGAGGAACGTATCCAAAGAGGAATCCCCGACGAGGCTCGTTATTCCACCAATTGAACCCGGCGGCGCGGCAATATTTACTTGCAGGGCACAGCCGCAACGTGCCCAGAAACCCAAGGAGTTGAATCATGAGAAGTCCGTGGTATCTATTGGCTGTTCTGTTGATGATTGCTCCGGGGGCCTTGCACGCCGCCGAGGCGATTTTTGTTCCGTTCAAGATCGACGGGCCGGTCCACGACCCGGCCAACCACTCGTATTGGTTTGGGCCTTTCAGCGAGTGCTGCTCGGTGCTCGACGCCGACGGCGACGGCGACCTCGACGTCGCGGCCGGACGCAACTGGTATGAGGCCCCCGATTGGACCAAACACAAGGACTTCCGCGACGGCGCCGAAACCAACGGGCCGGAAACCGACGATAACAGCGAGTTCGCCATGGACGTCAACCGGGACGGGCGGATGGATATCGTCAGTTCCGGCTGGATGCGCATGAAGGGCGCTTTCTGGTATGAAAACCCCGGCAAGAAAAACGTCAAGTGGAAGGCCACCCGGATCCACGCGTGCAAGAATATGGAAGGTGTGATCCCCGGCGACATCGACGGGGACGGCGACGACGATATCCTGGCCAACCACTGGTCGCCGGTGCCCGGCCAGGGCGTCACCTGGCTGGAGTCGATCGACCGGGAGCCCTGGCTGGTGGAGCACGTGATCGGCACCGAGGGCGATAATCACGGAAACGGCATCGGCGACGTCAACGGCGACGGCCGCGTGGATATCGTCACGCCGTTCGGCTGGTACGAGCAACCGCCGCGGCCCGCCGGAAAGAAATGGACCTTTCACAAGGACTACATCGTGCATCGCATCGGCGAACCCCAGCGGTACATCGCGGCTTCTCACCCGATCCTCGTGCACGACGTCAACAACGACAAGCTCAACGACATCATCGTTGGCGCTTCGCATGAATACGGTCTGGCGTGGCTCGAGCAGAGCATCGACCGCGCCGGGAAACGGAGCTTCAAGACCCACTGGATCGAGAAGGATTTCGGGCAGTTCCACACGATGGAACTCGGCGACCTAAACGGCGACGGCAAGCCGGACCTGGTCAGCGGCAAACGGCTGTTTGCCCATCACGGCCGCGACACGAGTTGTTACGATCCGTCGTTCGCCTTCTGGTACGACGTCCAGGGCGGCAAGTTCCAGCGGCATATTCTGTCCTTCAACCACATGCCCTGGTACTCCGCCGAAAAAAACGTCAATCCCCCGCCCACGAACACCGTCTCCGTCGGTATGAAACTGAACATCGCCGACATGGACAAGGACGGGCACAACGATATTGTCATCGCCGGCAAGAGCGGGCTCTACGTGTTTTTCCATTGAGGGACCACTCCGTCGCCCCGGGGCGATCACCGGCTGTCGCCGGAAACCACCTACCCGAGTTGGATCCCCTGGCATAAATAGAGGAGAATCAACCATGCTACGTACGATCACCCCGAACCCCCTGAGAGTATCCGTCATGCGAGCCCCGCGAATCGTGTCCGGCACGGCCGTTTTGTTTGTTCTGCTGTCCGCGGCGTTCCCCGCCGGCGCGGCTTGGGCGGCCGAGCGGGACGCCGAGGCGAGTTTCACGCTGACGCCCGACGAGCACGGCATGGTGTTGAAGACCCCCGACGGCCGGGTCGTCTTCGGCTACATGACCAAGAAGCCGGCCGACTCGAAGCTGACGGCCAACAGCGTTTGCTGTCTGTTTCCGGTAAACACGCCGTCCGGCCAACGGGCGGTCGACTTCGCGCCCGACGATCACCCCCATCATCGCGGCGTGTTCCTGGCCTGGCATTCGACCAAGGGCAAAGAAAAGGCCGACTTCTGGGGCTGGGGTGAATGGGCCCCGACTGAAGGCCGGGTAATCAAGAACCGCCAGGTGAAGCTGGTGACGGCAAGCGCCGTATCCGCCGGGGTGCATGTCAGAAATGACTGGATGGTCCACGACGAAGTGATGATTCGCGAACAGTTGATCATTACTGTCACCCAGCGCAAAGACGCCTACGTGATCGCCCTGCTGTTCATGCTCACACCGACCGTCGACGTCACGCTCGATCAGACGGCGTTCGGCGGCTTCTGCGCGAAAACGCGAAAGGACGGCAAGGCCGTCTATAGCAATTCCAAAGGGCCGGTCAAGCTGCCCGACCCGCACCACCTCAAACCGGAAACAAACTGGCCGGCGGCCCCATGGTACGACCGTACGATCGAACTTCAAAGCGGCAAGACGATTGGGCTGGCGGTGATCGACACCACAAACAACCCACCGAGCACTTGGCACAACCTCGCGCCGATCGCGATGGTCAACCCGTGCATCGTTGCCCCGGGGCCGGTGACTATCAAGAAGGACCAGATACTGACGCTCGGCTACGGGCTGGTCGTCCACGACGGCCCGGCGCCGGTGGGATTGCTCAACGCGATCTCCGAGCGGCGGTTACGGTCCCGTTGACCGGCCCGGCCGATGTGTTAGAAAGACAATCCTGGAAAGAGAACTGCTTGTGAACAGCACAACTCCCGCACCGGCCCCGTGCCGGTGGTTTCGGGTTTGACAACTACAGCGGACAGGGTGAACAGCACAACTCCCCCACCGGCCCCGTGCCGGTGGTTTCGGGTTTGACAACTATGGAACCGCTCTACACACCCCATAACACCGAGCCTGCTTACCAGCTCAATTGGGGCTTGACGATCTTCTGGCAACACGCGCCAATTCACGAGGGGAATTGGTTGGCCGACTTGCAGAGAGCCACGGAGCCCGACGGCGTGAGAGTCATCAAGCATCGGATCACGACGCGCGGCGCCAGCCAGTTCTTCACCAGCACCAAGCCACACGTATCGCCGTCCGAATTGGTCCGGTCCGTCAAGGGGCGATTGCAGCACTCGATCCGCAGTGAAATCCCAAAGGCTTTTCAGCGAAACTACGGGCTGCGCAGCGTTGGCTCAGCCAGGAGAAACGTGGTGGAGGATTATGTGGCCGGGCAATTGGGGCATCATCGAATGGCCGAACCGGGAATACAGCAGGGATTGGCTCAGTTCCAGAGAAGCTATCCCGACGTCGACTTGCGCGAACCGTCCTTCAGTTCGCATGGCCAGTACTGGTATAATCTGCACTTGGTGATTGTCAACGAGGAGCGCTGGATGGAAATTCGCACAGACGCATTGTGCGCACTGAGCCGAATGATCGAAGCCGTGGCCGCGAAGCACGACTGTCGGCTCTCGCGAGTTGGGCTGCTGGCGGACCATATTCACATGACGATGTCGTGCCCTGTCGACCGATCTCCTGAAGACGTGGCGCTGGCCTATCTCAACAATTGTGCGTATGCATGCGGGATGAGACCCGTGTTTCAGTTCGGATATTACGTGGGAACGATCGGGGAGTATGATCGGGGGGCCGTGTAGTCTGCAAACCGTATTCCACCGGCACAGGGCCGGTGGGGGATTTCTGCCGATGGCCGTGGTGTGTAGTCTGCAAACCGTATTCCACCGGCACAGGGCCGGCGGGGGATTTCTTAAGCCAGTATATCTGCGTATATAAGACATGACTTACCCACTCGCCATGATGTCCATCAGCCGAACAATATCGATAGTCCTCGCGGTTGCATTCATCGTTTATGCCTGCCTGCTCGATCCGCCCGGGTTGGCGGTGGTGGCGGTCGGTTATATGGTGATTCCCATGGGAGCGATCTGGTTTGGCGACGAACTCGGGAGTTCCACGGGCCATTGGTTTGGCGGGGGGTACATCGACGTACCCTCTCCCGGAATCATTGTCAAGTTCCTGGGCTGGATACTGCTGTGTTTGACACCTGTTGTGGTCCTCACGTTCAAATGGCGCTTGGAGTTGGGATTCTGACGATGACGGGATGGAGTGCGTACCGGCCCGTTTACCGGCACAATAGATACCCGATCCGTCAGCACAAGTACTCGGTTAGTGAACATAAGGAGGCGAAACGGCCCATGGACTACACCTACGAACAGATCTCCAAGATGATCGACCACTCGTTGCTCAACCCCGTGATGACCGACGAGGAACTCGAAAGCGGCTGCCAGGTGGCGTTGGAGTACGACGTCGCCTCGGTCTGCATCAAGCCGTATTACTTGAAGCGTTGTGCGGAACTGCTCGCCGGCAGCGCGGTGGCACCCAGCACCGTGATCGGGTTTCCTCAAGGCGGAAACCTGACAGCCGTCAAGGTAGCCGAAGCCGAACGGGCACTCAGCGACGGCGGAATCGAACTCGATTACGTCGTCAACATCGGCAAAGTTCTCAGCGAGGACTGGGACTTCGTCCGCGGCGACATTCAGGCCGTGACCGACTGCACCCATCAGGGCGGCGGCCGGATCAAGGTGATCTTCGAAAACTGCTATCTCGAAGACAAACACAAAATCAAGCTCTGCGAGATTTGCGGAGAACTGGGCGTCGATTGGGTCAAAACGTCCACCGGATACGGCGGCGGAGGGGCCACCGACGAAGATCTCAAGCTGATGCGAAAACACTCGCCGCCCAACGTGCAGGTCAAAGCGGCCGGCGGCGTACGCACGCTCGACCGCCTGCTGGAAGTCCGCGCCATCGGTGTCACTCGCGCCGGGGCCACCAGCACGGTCGTGATGCTCGATGAGTGCAAGCAGCGGCTGGGCTTGCAGGTGACTTAGAGCCTATCCGAGGAGCCAAGTGGGGCAGGGTTCAGAGTTCGGGGTTCAGGACTTCGGGGAAACGTCTATCCCGAAGTCCTGAACCCTGAACCCTGGCCACTGAACCCTACACATGGTCCGAGGCATACTACTATGAAACACCCCGATTACCCCCACCTGTTCACCCCGATCCGCATCGGCGGCGTCGAGGTGCCCAATCGAATCTGCCACGTGCCGACCGACATCAGTTCGGCCAATGCCGACGGCTCGGTCAACGCCCGGGTGATCACCTATCACGAACAGGTCGCCAAGGGTGGTTGCGGGCTGATCATCGTCGGCGCCTCCACGCCCGACAAAACCACCGGCCGTCCCACGGTCACCTGCATCGCCGTGGACGAAGACCCCCTGATTCCCGGGCTGGGTGAGTTGGCCGAGGCGATGCACCGCCACGGGGCCGCCTGTGCGGTGCAGATCCAGTCGCCCGGCCGCCAGGCCGCCTGGCCGCGAAAAAACCTCGTCTCCGCTTCCGATACGGTCGTCGAACTGCCCGGCTCGGCCGGACACGAGGTGATCTACGCCGAAGCGATCGCCCAAGGCAAGTCGATTCGGGCGATGAACGTCGAGGAGATTTACGACCTGGTCGAAAAATTCGCCGAAGGGGCCTGGCGCGTCCAGCAGGCCGGCTTCGATTGCGTCGAACTCCACGGTGCCCACGGCTACCTGATCGCCCAATTCATGAGCCCCTTCGTCAACAAGCGGCACGACCGCTTCGGTGGCAGCTTCCTCGGCCGGATGCGGTTCGTGCTGGAGATCATCAGCCGGATCAAGTACAAGTGCGGTCCCGACTTCCCCATCGGCGTTCGCTACTCGGGCGAAGAGTGGCTTCCCGGCGCGCGGGTCCTGGAAGAAAGCGTCCGCATCGCCGAACTCCTGGAGCAAAGCGGCGTCGCGTTCGTCGACATCAGTGCCGGTATCTTTGAGGCCCCCGCCACGGTGATGGACCCAATGTACTACCCGCAAGGCTGGAACACCTATGCGGCCGAGGAAATCAAGCAGCACGTCTCCATCCCCGTAATCACCAGCCACACGCTCCGCGACCCAAGCTATTGCGAACGGATTCTCGCCGAGGGCAAGACCGACATGGTGGGACTCTCGCGGCAGATGATCGCCGATCCGTATTGGGCCAACAAGGCCTACGCGGGCCGGCCCGATGAGATCCGCAAGTGCATCTCCTGCCTGGTCGGCTGCTGGCAGGAATCGCTGATGATCCGGCGGCACATGCGCTGTGCGATCAATCCGGCGGTCGGCGACGAGCGGTTCGTTCACCTTCAGCCGGCAAAGACACCGCACAAAGTGGCCATCGTCGGCGGCGGGCCCGGCGGCATGGAAACCGCCCGAATCGCCACGCTCCGCGGCCACCAGGCCACGATCTTCGAGCGCTCCGGCGAATTGGGCGGGGCCGTTCTCTGTTGTTGCACCGTGCCGGGCAAGCACAAAATGCGCTGGTACGCCGACTGGCTCCGCCGCCAAATGCAGAAGCTCAACGTCGAAATCCGCTATCACGCCACCCCCGGCGTCGACGAGTTGAAACCGTTCGACGCGGTCGTCGTCGCCACCGGCGGTCGGGTAGCTCGCCCCGACGTGCCGGGCGTCGATCGGCCGCTGGTTTGCACGTTCGAGGACGTGCTGCGATGCCGTAGCGAGAAATGCGAGTACTATCCGGCCGACAAAGCCCCGCCGGTCGAATGCGGCCAGACGGTGCTCGTCTGGGGTGACCATTTCGCCGCGGCCGACGTCGCCGAAAAACTGGCCGGTGACGGCCGGGAGGTGATCGTGGTCACCGAAAACGCCGAGTTTGCCCAATGGATGGAACCCTGCCACCGCGACGTGATGTTCAAGCGCTTCGCCGGCGGCAACGGCGAGGGCCTCCAGGGCAAGCCCTTCGAGAAACCCGTCACGGTCATCGCCAATTCCACGATCGTCGAGATCCATGAAAACGGGGAAGTGACCTTGATGGATCATCGGTTCCAGAAATCGACCCTCACGGTGAACAACGTCGTGTTGGCCTCGGTTGAGCCGGAGGACGGCCTTTACGCGGAGTTGCTCGAGGCGGGTGTCACCGCAACGAGGATCGGCGATTCGCGACAAGTTCGCAACCTGCGAGCCGCCGTCACCGAGGGGGCCAACATCGGACTGACACTCGACGAGGGACTCACGCTCAATGCCAATCGCAAAATGATCTCCCGCCTGCCGACGGAGGTATGTCTCGATCGCGAGAATCCGTAGATTCCTAGAGTAGCCAGAGGAGGATAGGCGCATGAACAACATCCACGCTGCCGTGGTCGGCGCCGGGTTCATCGGCCCGGTGCACGTCGAGGCACTGCGAAGATTGGGCGTCACGGTGGCCGGCATTTTGGGATGCGACCAGACGGAATCGAACTCGGCCCGAGAGTCGCTCGGTCTGCCCAAGGCCTACGCCGAACTGGACGAGATCCTGGCCGACGACTCGGTCGATGCGGTCCATCTGGCCGTGCCGAACGTGTTGCATTACGAGTTCGCCAAGAAGGTGCTCGAAGCCGGCAAGCACGTGATGTGCGAGAAGCCGCTGGCGATGGACTCCACCGAGTCGGCCGAACTGTCCGAGTTGGCCCGATCGAAACAGGTCGCCGCCGCGGTCTGCTACAACATCCGCTTCTACCCGCTGAACCTTGAAGCCCGCGACATGGCCCGGCGCGGCGACCTGGGCGACGTCTACTCGATCAACGGCAGCTACGTGCAGGACTGGCTCTTTTACGACACCGACTACAACTGGCGGGTGTTGGCCGACCGGGGCGGCCGGCTCCGCGCCATCGCCGACATCGGCACCCACTGGATGGACCTGGTGCTGTCGATCACCGGCCTGGAAGTCGAAGCCGTGCTGGCCGACTTGAAGACCGTGCATGAAATCCGCAACCGGCCCAAAGGCGAGGTGGAAACGTTCACCGGAAAAATGGCGGCGAAGATCGAGACCGAGCCGGTTCCGATCACCACCGAAGACTACGGCTGCGTGATGTTCCGTTTCACCGGCGGCGCCCGCGGCAGCGTCTACGTCTCGCAGGTTACGGCGGGTCGCAAGAACTGCCTCCGCTGGGAGATTGCCGCCTCGAAATGTGCCTTGGCCTTCAACAGCGAATCACCCAACGAGCTTTGGATCGGCCGGCGCGACAAACCGAATGAAGTGTTGATTCGCGATCCGGCGCTGGTGGCCGAGATGCCGCGCGGCTACATCAACTATCCCGGCGGCCACAACGAAGGCTTTCCCGACGCCTTTAAGCAGTGCTTCCGGGCGTTCTACCGGCATATTGCCGCCGGCGATTTTGACGCCGAGCCGATGTACCCGACGTTCGACGAGGGACATCGCGAGGTCGTCCTCTGCGAAGCCATTTTGGAAAGCCACCGCCGGCAGAAGTGGATCACCCTGTAGCGACCGGGCGCCGTGGTAACTCAAACTGAAAAGACGGGAGTCCGAAAATGGGGACTGGCTCCGTCGAGAGCCTGGTTTTGAAGTGGTTGAGGCGTTTGCCGACGGTGCCTGTCCCCTTTTTCGGACGGGCCATTGGCAA
>Ga0180429_10000591_pt1 | contig 31957 bp, 25 predicted proteins | sample SS_ome_FD_132428 | JGI IMG/M metagenome (GOLD analysis project Ga0180429, IMG submission 132428) | Hypersaline lake sediment archaeal communities from the Salton Sea, California, USA - SS_1_S_1 metaG | ecosystem: Environmental > Aquatic > Non-marine Saline and Alkaline > Hypersaline > Sediment ...
TAATTGGAGGTCCCGTCGATGGCCAAGATCGAAACAGGCGCTCTCACCGGAAGCCTCGAAGACTATCTCGAGACGATCTATCTCTTGATTAGAGATCGTAAGGTTGCTCGGGTTAAGGATATAGCACAGGCGCGCGACGTCAAGATGTCCTCTGTGACCCCCGCCATGCACCGGCTCGCCGAGCTCGGCTTCGTTGTCTATCGCCAGCGCGAGTTCATCGAGCTCACCGAGAAGGGCGAAGAGGTGGCGCGCAAAACAATGGCGCGCCACGATCTCCTGGTCCGCTTTTTTCACGAGTTCCTCCGCGTTTCGCCGGAGAACGCCGACAAGGACGCATGCGCCATCGAGCACATTCTGTCCGACGAGACCACGGAGAAACTGGTCCGTTTCTTCGAGTTCTTCCGCGCCTGCCCGCGCGCGTCGTCTGATTTTCTCAAGACCTTCCATGGCTGTTCGGTGATCAATCCCGACGTGGCCGAGTGTCCCGAGCGCCAGTGCGGTTTTCAAAAGAGGGGCCGGCGGAGAGGGGCGAGACGAGGTGTGACCAGTCTTGCCTCGATCGAGCCGGGCCACGAGTGCGTCATCGTTCAGGTCACGGCCAAGGGGGCGATCCGCCAGCGCCTCATCGACATGGGCATGCTGCCGAACACGCCCGTCTTCGTGGAGCGCAAGGCGCCCGGCGGCAACCCGATCTGGATCAAGCTCAAAGGATTTCAGCTCTCCCTGCGCAAGGAAGAAGCGGCAGGAGTCGACGTGACCGTCTGAGGTCAAAGGATTCACCATGCTCGGTTCCCGAAAGTACTCCGCTCCCCCCGGTCGCCGGATCGTCCTGATCGGCAATCCGAATTCGGGCAAGACGTCGATCTTCAACGCCCTCACCGGCGCGCACCAGAAGGTGGGCAACTACCCGGGTGTGACCGTGGAGAGCAAGGAGGGCGCCTACAAGTTCGAAGGGGAATCGTTTAACGTCTACGACCTGCCCGGAACCTATTCTCTCACCTGTTACTCGCCGGAAGAACGGATCGCGCGGCAGGAGATCATGCATCCCAAACCGGACGCCGCCGTGGTGGTTGTCGATTCGACCAATCTGGAGCGCAATCTCTACCTTCTCGTTCAGGTCATGGAGATGGGCGCCAACTGTATTCTCTGCCTCAATATGAGCGACGAGGCGCGCAAGGCGGGGCAGCAGATCGACGTGGAGCAGATGTCGACGCTGCTCGGCTTTCCCGTGGTGGAGACGGTGGCCCACAAGAAACTCGGCATCGATGATCTCAAGGATGCGATCGCCCGGTCGGTCTCCGATCCGGCCGATCCCGAGCGGCTCGTGCTCGGCGACCGTCTCGATCAGGCGATCTCCGATGTGGAGCCGATTGTGGCCGGCGCACAGTGGCGTTCGCTGGTCAAGCCCTTTCCGCGGTGGGCGGCGATCAAGCTGCTCGAGGGAGATATCGAAGCGATCGGCTGGATTCAGGAGAACTGCGAAGACCACGCGGCGATCCTCAAGCACGCCCAGAACGTGGCCGAGAAACTGGCCGACAGCACGGGCATGCATCCGGGGCTCTACATCGCCGACAGGCGTTATGGGTTCGCCGCCGGCCTTCTGCGCGAGGCGCGCGTGACCGGAATGAGAGCCGACGCGCGCAAGGTGTCGGACTGGATCGACGAGGTCCTCTGCCACAGGGTGCTCGGGCTCCCCTTCTTTCTCGGGGCCATGTACGTCATCTTCTGGCTGACCTTCACCGTGGGCGAGTATCCCATGGCGTGGATCGAGGGCGGATTCGACTTTCTCGCCTCCTGGGTCAACCAGATCTTCGACGGCGATTCGTTTCTGCGTTCCCTGATCGTCGATGGGATCATCGGCGGCGTGGGGGGGGTGGTCGTCTTTTTGCCGAACATCCTCCTGCTCTACCTCGGGCTCGCCTTCCTCGAGGACACGGGGTACATGGCGCGGTCGGCCTTTCTCATGGACAACCTTCTCCATCGCTTCGGCTTGCACGGCAAGAGCTTCATCCCTCTCATCACCGGTTTCGGCTGCACCGTACCGGGCATCATGGCCACGCGCACTCTCGAGAACGAGCGCGATCGCCTGACGACCATGCTCATTCTGCCGCTCATGTCGTGCGGCGCGCGGCTGCCGATCTACATGCTGCTCATTCCGGCTTTTTTCCCCGACGAACTCCAGGCGCCCATGCTCTGGGCGATCTACATCATCGGGATCGTGCTCGCCGCCGGTCTGGCGTGGCTGCTGCGCTCCACGATCCTGGCGGGCGAGGATGCGCCCTTCGTGATGGAACTGCCGCCTTATCGCATGCCGACCTTCAAGGCGATGCTCTCCAAGATGTGGGAGCGCGGCCGCATCTACATCCGCAAGGCGGGTACGATCATCCTCGGGCTCTCGATCGTGCTCTGGGCGCTGTCGACCTTTCCGGCGAAAAGCGACTACGCCGTCGACGCCGAGGTCGCCGCCGGCGCGCGCCTTTCGGACGAAGAGGCCGCCGCCCGACGCAGCGCCGAAGATCTGGAGTATTCGATCGCCGGAAGGATCGGCGGCGTGCTCGAGCCGGTCATCGCGCCGATGGGATTCGACTGGAAGATCGGCACGGCGCTCTTCGGCTCCTTCGCAGCCAAGGAGGTCTTTGTCGCCCAGATGGGAATCATCATGTCCCTTGGAGAAACCGGCGAGGAGTCGGACAGCCTGCGCACCACTCTGCGCGACGAGTACTCGCCGCTCGTCGCCTTCTGCCTCATGCTCTTTCTGCTCGTCGCCACACCCTGCATGGCGACGGTGGCCATCACGCGGCGCGAATCGGGAAAGTGGAAATGGGCGGCGCTCCAGTTCGGAGGACTGACCGCTCTGGCTTATCTCCTCTCCGTTGCCGTCTACCAGATCGGGTCTCTATTCTGATTCTCGGTCCCCCCTCAGCTCTTCGGCAAAGTCGAGGATCCTGTATTCGGCCTTGGTTGAAGGGGTCACGCCTGTGGCGAGATGGATCCGGAGCGCGTCGGGCTCGAAGATCATCGACTGCAGGGTGATCATCCCCTGGTTGACGCTGTGGAGAACCTTCTTGAGAGCCGCCGCATCGATGGCGCCCGCTTCTTCCTCGGCAAAGGCCTCGAACTTCTTGTATCGGCCGCAGCGCAAGATCCTGGGCAGTCTGTTCCTGTGATGGTTGGTCGAGTAGACCATTCCGTCCTCGGCGCGTCGGACGCGGAAAAGACCGGGACCGAGCTCGGCCACGGCCGCCCGGCCCTGACCGTCGATGACGATCAGGTTGTTTCCCGCGACCTTGACCGCTGTTTCGAGGATGGCCAGAGCCTCGTCGAGCGAAGACGCTTCCTCCAGCACACGGCGGAAAAGCAAAGTGGACGGCATGCCGTCGGTGGTCACCTTGCCGAGGCGCACCTCCATCACCGCGCAGCAGAGCCCGTCGCTGTTCATCCCCGAAAGAACACCGGAAAAACCGGGCCAGGTGATGGTGACGAACGATTTTCGCCCCTCGGGTTTGATGACGAAGACCACGCCCGTTTTTTCGAGGACGCCGTTTCCGAAGAAATCGAGGTTGCGCGCCAGAAGAGGCTTGCCGTCGCTCGTGGCCGCCCCCGACGCGGCAAAAGACGAGCAGGCCCCCTTGCGGTAGATGTCGGGAAAGGCGTTGGTCGTGAGGATCTTGTCGTAAGAGATCCCCGCTGCCCGGGCAAAGGCTATCATCTCCTCGCGGAATCGTTCCGGCAGATGGGCGTCCATCTTGATCGACTGGGCGATCAGTTTCTCCGGACCGCCCGAGACCTCCGCGATCGGTTCCATATATTTCTCCCAGAGGGAACCGACCTGTGCGGCCACGTGGCGGCCCATGGCGGAGCCGATCTCGGCCGGTGTGCCCGCGAACCGTGCGACCGGGATCCCCTCTTCGACAGCCCCTTCGACGGCGGTCGATGTTTTTTGCGCCGCCGCCGCGGACGTCTCTTGTGCCGGAGTGTCGTCGCCCCGCAGAGGCATGAGAGCAAGAAGGAAAAAAAGGGCGAATCTCAAGATGAGCGGCATGTGTGACTCCTCTATCGGTCGCGCCTACCAGCGCCAGATCGGGTAGGGCAAAAGCGTTGAATCAAAAGCGTTCTTGGTCAGAAAAGGATCGAGAAAATTCCAGTATGCCAGGCTGTCGTCGCACTCCGGCTCGAGAAGGCACGCCGCCAGCATGGCGAGAGGCTGAGTCGACGGAACGAGGAAGCTTCCAGCCCTGATCGTCTCCTCGCGCACGACCCACCTGCCCTTGAAGGTCTGCGTCCAGTGGCCCTGATAGGGGCGTTTCGAGGGGATGATCTCATCGATCACGAAAACCGAGACTTCGGCCACTGTCTCCTCGGCGACCTGCTCGACCCGGATGCCATGCTGCGCGAGCTTGTCCCGCACCGCTCTGTTTCCCCGCGCGAAGACGTAGCCCCTTTCGGGCAGGGGGCGCCCCTCGCCGACGGGGACGTAGTCGGCCAGGCATGGAACGGAACACTCGGTCGGCTCGATTTCCCCCCCTGCGGAATTTTTGGTTTTTTCGTATGTCATGATGGTGATCGGTTCGACGAGAGCCTTCTCCGCGAACCGCCAGTGGAAGGGGCCCAGATCGCCCGCCAATCCGCGCTGATCGGCCTCGGCCACGAGGGTGCGAATCGCCTTTCCTTCTTTGCGGGAAAACTCGAGGATTGAGCGCAGGAAGGCCGCACAGGCCCTGACCCGTGTCTCGAAAGACGCATAGGCGTACATCTCGATCAGGATCGCGTGCCGATTGCGCAGACCCCAGTAATTGGTCCCGAACCGCAACTGGGGGCCGAAGGATCGCCACCCCTTCGATCGATCGCGCCGGTCGGCCCAGAATCCGTAGGGGATCGACGCATAGCCGTCGCGCGCCCTCGTGTCGGCCGCGATGGCGGGCAACATCACATCCCTGTCGAAGGCGCGCAGCGCGCTGTCGGCGAGGGGGTGGTGCGTCCACGCGTAGGTGATCGGTTCGGTGTGCAGCGACCCGTTTGTCGTGTGGCAGTCGACGAGAAGATCGGGATTCCAGCGGAGCACCACGCCCGAAAGATGGGCGCTGATCTCGGGCGATTCGGCTTTCATGAAATCGCGGTTCAGGTCGAGGTTCTGCGCGTTGGCCCGTGTGCCCACTCCGCCCGCCGGGCCATTTTGGCGCCGCCGATTTTGCTTGGAGATGAGTTCGTTGCCATCGGCATTGAGAATGGGCGCCACGAGGAGGACCGTCTCTTCCACAAGGTGGGCGAGGGATCCTCCGACGATGTCGCGCATCAGCATGAGAGCCGCTTCCTTGCCGGCCACCTCTCCGGCGTGGATGTTGGCCTGAACGAAAAGGACGGTGGTCGTCGCCCTGTCGATCTGCTCCGGAGTTTCGGGCGCCGGGTTTCCCAGAATGGCGAGTGGCAGGGGACGGCCCTCGGCAGACTCGCCAAAAAACTCGACGCGGAGCGTATTGCCCTCGTCGTCGAGAAGGTGAAGAAATTCGAGGAGCTCCGTGAAACGGGTCGTCTCCGTGAAATCGCTCGATTCGGCGCGCGTGGGCAGGTTGATGGCGTCACTCTTTTCAAAGCCCTCCGGCCGCGCGTCGGCAAAGGCGGAGACCAGAGCCAGAGCGCCGAGAATCTTGAGTCCTGTCTTCATTTCCAAGGTCCTTGTCCCACGCAACTGCCGGATTCGATCCCGTGAGGGAGGTATAAAATAAAATCGATGATGCCGAGCTGGTCATCACCTCTGTTCTCTCAGCATAGCATCCGGTGGCCAGAGTTCAATGCGCCGCCCGGCGCGTGGGTAGACCGAGAGTCTTCGCCGGTAGGCTGGGAGACTCGGTGGGTCGACAAAGGCTCTATTTATATTAATGGCAAGAAAATGTAGATATGTGAGCCACTCGCAACGTCTTCCAAAGAAGAAAGTTAAAACATTCTGTAGAAAAAGGATAAATGTGAGTCCCCTTTGCGGCTCTCACGGCAACGTTAAGGTAGGAGGGCAAGGTTCTTCGAAGACAATGTTCTTTTCAGATTAACACCAGGTGAACCCGGTTCAGGGATCGGACAGTGAGAGAGAGTTCTGCGTGGGACCTTCAGTGGTACTTTCGCGGCCAAAGAGGCCATGGAGCTCAGGGTGGAAGGAGCCAAAACGCTAGACTGGCTGGGTTAGTAGGGGAAGGCTGGTGGGCCGTTAATATTATTTACGGCGCACCAGCCTTTTTTTTTCGCCGCTGTCGATGCCAGCAATAGAGGCCGATTGCGGTGGCAGAGGCGGCGTTGAGTGATTCCGCACCCCCTTCCATGGGGATAGAGAGGACTTCGCGTCCCTCGCCGGCGATCCTGAGGGAGTCGGGCAGACCGGGCCCCTCCATTCCGACGAGAAGTCCGAATGCGGGCGGAAAATCGTAGGTTGCCAGATCCCGGCCCTCTTGCGACAACACGATCATCGGGGCTCGGGCAGTCTCGAGATCCCTGATCGACGGCCCCCTGTACATGTTGATCCGAAAGAGAGCGCTTCCCGCCGCCCGCTGGGCGCGGGGAAGGAAAGGATTGGCCGCTTCCTTGAGAAGCACGAGGGCGCTCACGCCAAAGGCCGCCGCCGTCCGGATCACGGCGCCTACATTCTCCGGATCCTGAAAGGGGACGAAGAGGGTGCACCCCTCGGGCCGGGCGCTGTGGGACCACTCGTCGAGAGGTGGACGATCTGTGAGCAGGAGCGGCGAATGCGTTCCGGAAAGGTCGAGTGCCTTGAAGAGCGCCGGGCTCAGCCGCAACCAGGTCAGAGCCGAAGATGTTGCCGCAGTTGCAACCGTGGGGGGCGCAGCCGCGGCGAGGTCCTCGCTGACCGACTTTCCCGGAAGCGGCGTAATCCACGCCCTGCAAAGTTCGGGCTTTTGAGCGATCACCTCGGCCACGGGGCGCGTCCCGGCGATGAGCGCCTGTCCCGATTTTCGAATTCCCCGCGCCGTGTGAAGGCCGAGGAGCGAACGGAAGGTGGGATTCGTCTCCGACGTGATTTCCTTGACCGGCCCGTCGTAGGCCGGGGCGGGCGCCTCGCGACGCGACGGGAGCTGGTCGCCGATTTTCACAAAGACGCAGAGACGGCGGCGATGGGACGAACCGGGTAAGGCGTAGGGAATATCCTTCTCCAGGCGGTAGGCGCCGGAGCCGATGCGGGCCGCCTCGGCGAGTTCATCGTCGCACTCGGGCCCCTTCATCAGCAGGAGCCGCCCGCCCTCTTCGATCAGGGGAAGAACCCGCCGCAATGAGCCGGGGATCTCCTCGAGAGCGCGCGTGATCGCCCCTTCGAAGGCGATTCCAAGATCTTTGGCGGGATTGTTGGCCGGTCCCACCTTGTGGCCGTAAACATGGACGCCGTCGAAGCCGAGAAGACCCACCACATCTTCGAGAAACTCAGCGCGCCGCGCGCGCCCCTCGGCGAGAACGAGACGGAGGTCGGGCCGGACGATCTTGAGGGGGATTCCCGGAAAGCCGGGACCGCTGCCGATATCGATCAGCGGCGACGGGAGATCGACGAGGCGCGCCACCATCATGCAGTCCACAAAATGCTTGAGAACGATGTTCTCGAAGTTGTGGATTCGCGTCATGTTGAGCTCGCGGTTTTTCTCCCTCAAGAAGGAATGAAATGCCCAGAGCTGTTTGATCTGCCTTTCATCGAGCGCGATCCCCGCGTCGTTCATCAGGCTGGCGAGGCGCTCGGGCCCGGGTTCGGGGCCCCTCGGCGGCCGCCGGTTGTGCTTCTTGGATGATGACATGATCCAAGTGAAAATCATTCGGCCATGGGCGTCAAGACGGCGGGCAGAAAGAGAGGTCGCGGCGCAACGCGCAAGATGCTATATCTTGGGTTTCGAAGGTCCCGCAAGGGCGAACAGAGTCTGGAGCGAAGCGCTTGAATCGGCGAGTGGTTCTATTTTTTGTCGATGGCCTCGGTGTGGGGGAGCGGGATGGAAAAATCAATCCCCTCGCCATCATGCCCGAGGGACATCTCACCGTGTTCAAGGACAGCCGCGCTCCGGGCGGGGGGCGCCGCGGCGGTCGGGTGCGCGGCGGCGGACTGTCGCTCGGCCTCGACGCGACTCTCGGCGTGGACGGCATTCCGCAGAGCGCCACCGGTCAGACCGCCCTGCTCACGGGGATCAACGCGCCCCGATTGCTCGGCCGCCACCTCTTCGGTTTTCCCAACAGCACCCTGCGCCGTGTGATCATGGAGCATTCTCTTCTCAAGCAGATCGACGGACGGGGACTGAACTGCGCCTTTCTCAACGCCTTTCGTCCCCGCTTTTTCGAGCTCGGCGCCGAGGTGTGGACCAAACCTCTTTCGGTGACGACCTGGACCAACGGCGCCGCCCGCTTACCCTTCTTCACTCTCGACGACGTGGCCGCCGGCCGCTCGATTTATCAGGATTTCACCAACAGATCGCTCCGCGAGAGAGGATTCGATCTGCCCGTCTATTCGCCTGCCGAGGCGGGCGCGATCCTCGGGTGCCGCTCAGCCGACTACGATTTTCTCCTCTATGAATATTTTCGCACCGACGGGGCGGGCCATTCGTGCGACATGGACCGGTGTGTGGCCGAACTTCAGGGGCTGGAGGAATTTTTGGAGTCGGTGCTCGAGACGATCGACCTCGATGAGACGCTCCTGATCGTCACGAGCGATCATGGCAACATCGAAGATCTGTCCGTGAGAGGCCACACGCGCAATCGGGCGCTCACCGTCCTCTGGGGGCGCGGCGCCGAGGAAGCCGTGGAACGTCTCGAGACGATCCTCGACGTGCCGCGGTTGATCCTCGATCTTGTCGGCAGGTGACGACGTCGCGGGTGGCGGGAACCGTCCCCGATAGAAAGGGTCAGCGATCCGTTTCCGATTGTGCCTGCAGTTCGGCGTATTTCACGTTGAGCTTGACCAGCTTGTCGGCGAGGTTGTGAATCATGTCGCCCATCCAGGGCTGAACCTTGTTGAGCTCCTCGGTGATCGCCTTCCGGTCGAAGACGAGGACGGTCAGATCGCTCCTCGCCGACACATGGGCCGACCGGGTCTCGCCCGTCAAGAGGGCCATTTCGCCGAAGACATCGCCGGCGCCCAGTGTGGCAAAGACGACCTTCTTTCCCTCCTGCGAGTCATGCACCTCGGCTTCGCCGCTGATGATGAAGTAGGCGCTGTCCGCCGCGTCGCCCCGTGAGATGACGCGCGTTCCCTCCTTGAATGTGGTTCGCCTGAAGGATGAGCCCCGATCGAGGAACAGGTTGATCTCCTTGATGAGCGCATCGACCGACTGAAAACGCCCCTTCCGGTCGGGCGAAAGGCACCGCGTGCAGATCCGGGAGAGCTCGAGTGGGATCGCCGGGTTGACGAGCTGGGGGCGGGGCGCCTGAAAGGTCATGAAGGTGAGCGTGTTGTAGGCGTTGTCATCGAAGGGAAACCGCTTCGTGAGAATCTTGAAGAGGATGACGCCGAGCGAATAGATATCGCTCACGGCATCGATATTGTCCACGTCGCCGCGCGCCTGTTCGGGCGACATGTAGCGGGGGGTTCCCACCATCTCGCCCTGGGCGGTCTCGTCGAAGTCGAGAGTTCTCAAGGTCACCACATCGCTTCCCTGGGTGTCGTCCTTTTCGGTCCGATGGGCGGGCGGGGCGGTGCCGTTCTGATCGGTCACGATCTTGGAGATCCCCCAGTCCATGACGACCACCTCGCCATACTCGCCGACCATGATGTTCGACGGTTTCAGGTCGCGGTGAATGACCTTGCGCGCATGTCCGTAGGCCACGGTCTCGCAGACCTTGAGAAAGATCTGGAGGAGCCTGTGAAGGGTCCACGGCGATCCGGAAACCTCCGATTCCTCGATCGTCTCCTCGAGGGTGAGGCCCGAGAGAGGTTTCATGGTGAAATAGGGCACGCCCGCCTCGAGGTAGCCGAGGTCGTAGAGGGGGGTGATGCCCGGGTGCTGAAGCTGGGCGGTGATCTGCGCTTCCTCGAGAAAACGCTCCACAAAACCCTCTTCGTCGAGGAGATCCTTGCGCAGAGATTTGATCGCCACGTTCCGGCGCAGGGCGCGGTCGAAGGCCTTGTGCACCGACGCCATGCCGCCCCGTCCGAGCACGGCCTTCCGCCTGTAACGCTCGGAGGGGTTGAGAACCTCCTCGCCGCTTCGGGCCCGTCGCGGCGTGTCGTTCGAGTTTTGGTCCAAGATCGGTCCCTCCCAAATCTCGAATCGGTCGAAACTTGCCGGAATTCGACGATCCGATTTTCCCGGGCGAGCATTCCGTCCCGTACCGGCAGACTGATCGGGATGGCGCGGAGGCATCATAATATGGAATGGTTCCGGCAATCAAGGCTTCCGTGGCCCAAAGAGGGTGTGGTATAAACTGGGGCTCCATTACCGGATTTGCAGGATTCGCTCGATCGGAGGCTTTCGTAAAAAGTGCGCCCTCTTCGACTCAAGACTTTCTGTGTCGTCGTCGCGGCGATCGTGTGTGTGTCCCTCTGGACACGATCGATCCTTGCCGAGGAAGGGATCCCACAGGTTCCGGCTGATTTCAAGGACAAGGTCCTGGGCGCTTTTCGTCTGCACAAGGACGGCGTCGGCTTCATGATTCTCGAAGGCTGCCTCATGGCCGAGGTCCTTACGGTCCGGGCGGGCAACGTCGTCCCGGGGCTTTTTGTCGTCGACATGGGAACGGACGCGCTCTGCGTTCTCGACAGTGCCTTCGCCCATAAGATCGGTCTCGGCGAGGAGAAAACGATCAGCCTCAAGTTCGGCCACAAGGAGACCTTCGAGTCGATTCCCGTGACGGTCGAGAAACGGACCGATCTGAACAAGTGCTCCAAGCGTAACGCCCAGGTCCTGCAAGGGAAAACCTTGAGCGGTGTGATCGGTTCCGGTCTCTTCCAGGGGCGCACCATCGTCATCGATTATGCGGAGTACCGCCTTCGGATCGCCGCCCCCACGCCCGAAGATGAAGATGAATCCGCCCACGTATCGGGTGAAGAAAAAAACGCTTCTCCCTCTCCGTGGGAGGTGGCATATGCCATGACCCCCGCGCCCTTCTGCTGCGCCGTGCGCGTCAACGACGCGGGCCCCTTCGCTTTTCAACTCAACACGGCCTGTGCCCGGTCATGGGTGAAAAAGTCGGTCGCTTCGAGCGCCGCGTGGCGCCGGGGGAAAAAGCCGGGCTCCTTCCTCCTCGCCGGCCTCGACATGACCGCCCTCTCCGTCGACTTCGAATTCAGGCGCAACGCGAAGGGCGAGACCCCGCCCGTCATGGACGGCGTTCTGGGCAATGATTTCCTCTCCCGCTTCGTGGTTACCATCGACACCGCCGCGGGCCGCGTCCTGTTCACACCCGTCAAATGACCAACGCTTCCCGTCGGGAACCGCCTCAACTCACGATCTGAACGATCGTCTTCCGCGTGCGCGACTTGTTGTCGAAATCGATGAGGATGATCTGCTGCCACGTGCCGAGGGTGAGCGCCCCGTCGATGATGGGGATCGACAGCGAGGGGCCGAGAAGGCTGGCGCGCACGTGGGAGTGGCCGTTTCCGTCGTGCCACATCCGCTCGTGGCCGTAATCCATGTCGACGGGAATGATCCGGTCGAAAAAGGCCGTCACGTCGTGTACGAGACCCGGCTCATACTCGACGGTGGTGAGGGCGCCCGTCGAACCGGGCACGAAGAGGGTCGCCACGCCCGCGTCGACGCCGGCGCGCGCCACCGCGTCCCGCACGTCGTCGGTGATGTCGAAAATGTCGGTCCCCGGGTTCGCTTGGCGTTCGATCGTATCCGTGTGAACGGTCATGGCGTTTCTCCCCTACTTTTGAAAAACCTTCAAATCGATCGGCTTGCCGTCGTGGGGCGCCACCACGTAGGTTTTCTTGAGATTGACGAGGATCTCGCGCATCGTGTCGAAGAGGAGGCGGCGGCGGGTGATCTCCTTCGACTTGGCGTACTCCGACAGGAGGTCGAGAAAACGGCTCGTGTCGCCCTGCGCCTCGGCGACGACCTTGTTCTTGTAGGCTTCCGAATCTTCGATGAGCCGTGAGGCGCGCGCCCTGGCCGCGGGAATTTCCTCGTTGTGGTACGACTGGGCGTGGTTGATCGATTTGGTCATGTCCTGCTTGGCGTTGAGCACGTCGTCGAAGTATTGTTTCACCTTGCCCGGGGCGCGCACTTCCCTGAGTTCGACGAAGGTGATTGCCAGGCCGCTCCCCACGTCGTCCATGATCTTCTGAAGGGAGGCCTTGATCCGCTGTTCGATCGACTGCTTGCCGAAGGTGAGGATCGCATCGACCGACAGATCGGTCAGGCAGTGGATGATGGTCGAACAACCCGCATCATAGAGGAGCCGCTCCGAGTGCTTTTCCCGGAAGCCGAAGAGGTAACGTGCCGGATCGGTGACGGTGTACTGCAGAATGCAATCGAGGTTGACCAGGTTGTTGTCGCCCGTGAGCGCATAGCCCCGCGGAAACCTCGGGGAGCGGTCGAGCGGAAAGCCTTGCCGCAGTTCGACCGGTCCCACACCTTCCGAGCCGAAGTCGGTGATTTGAATACGCTGAACCTGGTGCACGGGAATACGGTAGATCCGGTCGATCGGCCAGGGCAGCCGGTAGTGGATCCCGGGCGGTACGCGGTCGCTGACCGTCTTTCCGAAGCGCTGGTGCACGCCCATCTCGTCGGGCGAGACCGCGTAGATTCCCGAGAGGAAGTAGAGCAATAAAAGAACGACGAAGAGGAGGCCGAGAAAGTATCCTCCCCGGTGAAGGGCTCCTCGAAAATGCCTGGCCACGCTATTTTCCATCGCCCCTCGCCTCCTCTGAATCGATGACCACACCTTCGCCGTCGAGGTACTTGAAGAGGGGGGAGTCGGTCGACAGGATCAGGGTCGTGTTATCCTGCAGCGTCTCGCTGTAGAGGTCGAGCGATTTGAGGAACTCGAAGAAGAGGCTGTCCTTTCCGTAGGCGTCGGCGAAAATGCGCGTCGCCTCGCGGTCGCCTTCTCCCATGGTGATCTGTGCGTTCTTGTACGCTTCGGCCATGATCTCCTTGACCGCGCGGTCGGTCTGGGCCTCGATGACCGCCGCCTGCTGCCTCCCCTCGGCACGGTACTTCTTGGCTTCCTTCTCCCGTTCGGCCCGCATCCGGCCGAAGACGGCGTTCTCCACGATCTCGGGATACTCGAGGCGCCGGATTCCGCTTCGAACAATCTCAAGTCCGTAGTTCTCTCTCGCCATTGCGTCGAGATTGGCCTCGATCCTCTCCTCGATCTCGATCAGCTTCACCGACGATGCTTCGGTGTTGATGATGTTTTCCAGGCTGTAGTCGCCGAGCACCGAGCCGAGCTGGGAATTGAGCATGTCGCCCAGTTTGAGGCGCGCGTTGTCGAAGGTGATGAGCGACTTGATGAAGAGGTCGGGATCGTCGACGCGCCAGCAGATGAAACAGACCACGACGATCGGATTCTTGTCCTTGAGGAGGAGCTCGATCGGCTGGCTCTTGAAGACGTTGTTGCGCTTGTCGATCCTGATGACCGTCTGGAAGGGGAGCTTGGTCTTGAGCCCCGCTTCCTTGTGCGTCTCGACCTTTTTGCCGAACTCGGTCACGATGGCGAATTCCTTTTCGCTCACCGTGAAGGTGCACGTCCAGATCCCGGCCAATGCCAGGAGAAAAACGACGACGATGGTAATGAGGATCTTCATATTACTCTTCCACTCTGAACTGTCAGAACTGGCCGTTTTCCAGATCGAAGGCGGCGCTGTTGAGGGCATCGCCGAAATTGAGCCACATCTCGGGGGTTCCGGCCCGCGGATCGAAAAGCACCTTGTCGCGGCCGCTGAGCGCTTCGCGCAGGGCGTCGAGATAGAGACGCGTCCTGGTGATGCTCATCGCTTGGGGGTCGGCCGGAATTCGCGCCAAGAACCGCGCGGCGTCCCCCTCGGAATGGACGATCGCGTCATTGCTGTCCCCGGCGGCCTCTTCCTCGAGCCGGTAACTTTCCCCCTCGCTCTCGAGGCGCGTTTCGGTCGCGTAGCCGAGGGCGATGTTGATCATCTCCTCCTTGTCCTGGAGAGAGGCGATGATCCCCTCGAAGTAGCGGGAGATGGAAACGGGGGGATGGATGTCCTTCACGTTGACCGACACGAGTTCGATCCCCGCCTGCAGGAAATCGAGTTCATCCTGCATGGCGCCGGCCATGTCCGCGCCGAACTCCTTCCGGTACTCGAGGACGATCTCGTAGAAACTTTTTGTCGAGTAGAGCCGCGTCATCAGGCGGTAGGCGATCGCCTTGACGAGGGAGTCGGGTTCGTCGTGACGGTAGAGATAGTCATAAACGTTGTTAACACGGTAGTGGACGACCACGTAGGGATAAAAGTAGTTGTCGTCCCCCGAGAGGAAAGGGATCTCCGTCCCATGTTCGCGAGTCCAGAGAAGAGCGAAGGCGTTGGCGTCGACCTCGTTGCCGATGTTCATCTGTCGGATCGATGATGTGTCGACGATGTTGGCCGCGTCGATCGGCCAGGGTAGTTTCCAGTGGAGTCCCGGACCGAGCGGCGCGGCCGCGTCGAGGGGGCGTCCGAATCGCTCCACCACGGCATTCTGGCCGATGTCCACGGCGAAGAACGACGATGAGACGAGGAAGAACAAAAGAAGGGCGACTCCCACCGACATCGCGAGCCGGACCGCCCAGCGCGGAATCTTTCCTGCCAGGGTCTTCAGGAAGATCCTGTTTTTCAGGAGCCCCGCAATGGAGACCCAGTTGTCCCGATCGAAAATGGCTGTCTGGATTTTACGGGTCCGGTGGCGGTAGAGAATGCCCTCTTCTTTCCGCGTGGCCGAGAGCCAGGAGTTGAAGAGGGTCTCCACCGCAAAAGAGAGGATGAAGAGGGCGATGAGTCCCGCCGCCCAGCGGTCGACATCGATGCCGAGGTTGTAGACGATGAGCGAGAAGCCGACGACGAGGGGGCTGACCATGTCCGACCGGGCGTGCATTCCGTCGGCGATGAGGCCGACCGAGTCTTCCTGGCGGCCGACTGCGGTCTCGAAACGGTAGACGAGGTAGGAGCTGAGAGCGAAAGCGAGAAAGATGATCCCCGAGATGAGCGAGTTTCTAACGGGCGGATTGTCGCCGCTGAAGAACTTGACGACGAGCAGAACCGACACGCCGGTGAGGAGGAGGCCGATGGCGAAAGCCACGATCTGTTCGAGCACCGAGGTCTTCGGTTTTTCGCCTTTCTCTCCCTCCTTGTCCTTGTCGTAGACGGCGATAAAAACCAGGAACGACGTGGCGATGTCGGAGAAGCTGTGCCACGCTTCGGCGAGGATCGCAAGGCTTCCGGTGAAGCCGAACATGACGAACTTGAGCAGAGTGAGAACGATGTTCAGAATCGTGGAGAGGGCGGCGGTTTTTTCTCTGGCGTTCATGCCGTCAAGGGAATCATGTTCCCCCGGCACAGACCATAAAAAATTCTGTCAATCGCCGCGGGATCAGATCCTCTCCGTCGGCCAGAAACGGCCGAGCGGGATGGGGCGGGCGTGCTTGGCGTTGGTGCGGTTCTTGCGCACCCGGCGGCGTTCGTTCGACATCGATTCACGCAGCTCGGGATTCTGCTCAGCCGGATCGGCCGACATGGTCACCTTGCGCTTGGCGCGAAACGGCTTGGGCGCGCCCACGAGCTGGAAGAGGAAAGCGAGGTTGAGGCAGAGCATGAGTATCCAGAGGGAACCGAGGACCTGAGCCACGGGGAAAAAAGCGAAAAGTGTGAGCGCGCTGAAAATGGCCGCACAGAACATCCGGCCCGGCCTGAAGGAGCCCGTTGCCCATGTGACCACCCCAAAAACGAGGGGCGGAAAGATGATGTGGAAAAGATAGAAGGAATAGACGGTGCCCTCGTTGCGGCTCTCGACGAGGCTCTGCGTGAAGAGGATGAAAAGAAAACAGATCGCGGCGATGATGAGGTATTCCCAGAGGAAGAGCCCGAGGCCGCGGCCGGTGAAAATGGAGAGCGCGTCGCGCCTTGGGGTGATTCGGCCTGGCACCGAGTGTGAGAGTGGGCGAGTCATTCTACCCCCTTTCTCAGAGGCAATCATTGCGTTCCGTCGACACCCATTGTTCAATACCCTACCTTAAAAGAGTTATCTTGTCTATCGTCCCGATGTAACCGAGAGGCGAGAGAAAAGCAGGAATTCCCGGAGGAATCGCCCTCATGCTGTCCGCGGTCTTTGTCGCTTGCGTCGTCTGTCTGATCGTGGGGTATCGCCTCTACGGTTCGTTCCTCGCGCGGCGCTTCGGTCTCGATGACAGCGTGCAGACGCCGGCCGTGACGCTCGAGGACGGCCACGACTACTGTCCCGCGCGAAAACCCGTTCTCTTCGGCCACCACTTTTCGTCGATCGCCGGGGCGGGGCCGATCGTCGGTCCCGTGCTCGCCGCCATCGCCTTCGGGTGGCTGCCCGCCCTGCTCTGGATCGTGATCGGCGCCATCTTCATCGGCGGCGTCCACGATATGGGATCGCTCGTGGCGTCGATCCGGCACAAGGCGCGATCCGTCGCCGCCATCGCGCGCGAGAACATCACCCCCCGGGCGGGAAAGCTCTTTTTGCTCTTCATCTGGCTCGCTCTCGTGCTCGTCCTCGCCGCCTTCATCGACCTCACGGCGTCGACCTTCGTCGCCGATGGGGGAGTGGCCACGTCGGCGGGAATCTACATCGTGCTCGCCCTTCTTTTTGGATTCTCTCTTCACCGGTTGAAGATCTCCCTCGGGGTGGGGACGTTGATTTTCGTTCCCCTCGTTTTTGCCGCCATCTGGGCCGGCCAGCAGGCGCCGCTGTCGTGCGCCGATTCGATCGGCGCCGGCCCCCTCGGCGCCGCCGGGGCGCACACCCTTTTTGTCTACGTGCTCGCCGGGTACTGCTTCATCGCCTCGATCGCGCCGGTCTGGGTCCTGCTTCAGCCGCGCGACTACCTCTCCTCCTTTTTGCTCTACGCATGCCTTCTCGGCGGAGGCGCAGGTTTGATCTTTTCGGGCGCCCAGATCGAGTATCCCGCTCTGCGGGCGTTCAACGACGAGGCGCTCGGATTCTTGTTGCCCGCACTTTTCATCACCGTGGCGTGCGGCGCGTGCTCCGGTTTTCATTCGATCGTCGCCTCGGGCACGACGGCCAAGCAGCTCGCGCGCGAATCGGACGCCCGGCCCGTCGGCTACGGCGCCATGCTCGTCGAGGGGCTGCTGGCGATCATCGCCCTCGCCGCCGTCATGGTCTGCGCCGTGGGATCGGCCGGTCTCGAAGGGCCGGCGACCACCGTTTTCGCCGGCGGCCTCGGCCGTTTCCTGTCGACGCTGGGCGTCGCGCCCGATGTGGGCGCCGCTTTCGGGCTCCTGGCGATCTCCACCTTTTTGCTCACCACCCTCGACACGGCCACGCGCCTGGCGCGGTACGTGTTCGAAGAGCTGGTCGGTGTGCGCTCCTTTCCGATCAAGATCGCCGCCACGATCCTGACGCTCGGCGTGCCCCTCTTGATCGTGGCGATCCCCGTCGAGTCGGGCGGCAAAACCATCCCCGCCTACAAGATGATCTGGCCGATCTTCGGCGCCACCAACCAGCTCCTCGGCGGGCTCGCCCTGCTCACCGTGGCGGTCTGGTTGAAACGTTCGGGGCGCAAGACTTTCAGGGCCTTGCTCTTTGTTCTGATTCCCATGGCGTTCATGATCGTTGTCACCGTCTTCGCCCTCGTCCAGATCATGATCCGTTGTGCGAGTTCCGAGGCTGGACTTTCATCGGCCCCGTCGATGGTGAAGTTCAGCGCTTCGGGGATCCTCCTCCTCCTCTCGATGGTGCTCATCGCCGAGGCTGTGCGTTCTCTCAAACTCGAGCCGGAGGCGCATTGAAGATGCTCTCAATGACGGAGTCGTTGAACCGAGATCGGCCGCGACGGGGGCTGCGAACCGCCGACTGGATCGTTTTCGCCTATCTTCTTGTCGAGAGCGCGCTCATCGTTCTCTTCGCGCGCAGGCCCGAATCAGAGTGGCTCTTCAACCTCGGCGTCAACGCACTCATGGCGGCCGCCATCTTTCTGCTCGTCTGGTGCGCAAAACGCAGTGGGCTGCGCGCGGTGCGGATCGTGCGCGATTGGTATCCGGCCTTTTACGTGCTCCTCATTTTCAAACAGCTCGGCGTGCTCGTTCCGGCTGTCCATCCCGCCACCTACGACGACCTCCTCCTCGTCTGGGATCGAGCGATCTTTGGCCGGCACCCGGGTGAGTTCTTCGACGCCATCTCCTCGCCGATCGTGACCGAGATCATGCGCGGCTGCTGGCTCTCCTATTTCGTGCTCCCCTTCGTGCTCTGCGTGCCCCTCTATCTCCGGCCTAAGCGCGCCGCCTTCGACGAGGCGGTGTCGGTCCTCGTCTGCGGATGGCTCATTTCTTACCTCGGCTACTACGCGCTGCCGGCGCTCGGACCGGGGTATTTTCCTCAAACAATTCCGGCGCCCACCTGCGTCAACGATCCGGGCGTGACCCAGAGCGTGGCGCTCACCCTCTTCTCCCTCGAGGGCCGCATGCACGACATCTTTCCCAGCGGGCACACGATCATCGCTCTCCTCGTGCTCTGGCAGGCGGCGCGCCACAAGCTGCCCCTCTGGCCGCTTCTCGTTCCGCCGATCTGCGGGCTCATCTTGGGAACGGTCTATCTGCGCTATCACTACGGCGTCGATGTGCTGGCCGGATTTCTGATCGCCTTAGGAGTGATTGCTGCGACCGTTGCCGGTAGAGGGAAAGGCAACGCTCAAGCACCCATCACTTCCCGAGCTTGACCTTCAGCGTCCGCGCCCTCCCGTCGCGGCGGATCACGATCTCGACCCTCTTCCCCGGCGGGCACTGCGCCTTGATCCCGTAAAAGTCGGCCGACGTGCGGATCTCCTGATCTTCGAACTCGATGATCATGTCGTCGTTGCGGAATCCGGCCCGCGATGCGGGGCTCTTCTTCTCCACCGAGGTGACGCAGACCCCCTCGGGGCGCTGGCTCACGGTGAGCCCCAGGTGGGGGCCCGACTGGAAACCGCCCGTGTCGGCGCGCGTGAACGGAGGCCGATCGTCGACCGTTGCCAGGTAGCGCGTGATCTCGGCGGCGAGGAGGGTCACCTTCTCGGCACCGCGCTTGTCGATCAGTTTCGTGTCGTCCGACGGCAGGTGGTAGTCCTTGTGCAGGCCGGTGTTGAAAAAGAGGACGGGAATCTCCTTGAGGTAGAACGAATTCGAGTCGGTCGGCGCCCGCCCGCCGGGCGAGAGGGTGAGCTTGAGACGAACGGTTTCCTTGTTCAGCCGTTCGATGAGCTCCTTGAAGATGGGCGACGTGCCCACGCCGCCGATGTTGAGCTTGCTCTTCACCATGCGGCCGATCATGTCGAGGTTGACCATGGCCACCGTGTCGGCTATCGGCGAGGCGGGCTTGTCCACATAGTGCTTCGATCCGTGCAGGCCCATCTCCTCGGCGGTGAAGGCGGCGAAGATCACGTCTCTTTTCAGCTCCTTCTTGTGCATGGTGAGGTAGGCGGCGATCTCGATCACCGCCGCCGTGCCCGAGGCGTTGTCGTCTGCGCCGTTGTGCACCTCGCCGCGTGCCTTCGAACCGCCCCGCGATCCGAACTCGCCCAGTCCCACATGGTCGAAATGGGCGCCCACGGCGACCACTTCGTCCGTCTTGTCCTCGGCGCCCGCCTTGAGCCGGCCGATCACGTTGCGCACCTTGAGCTCGATCGGCTCGATGCCGGCGTTGAGCTCGATGATGAGCTCGGGAATCTCTCTTGACGACGGCCGCTTGCCCTTGTCGATCTTGCTCTGCAGCCTGCCGATGGAGACGCCCGTGCCCGAGAGGAGCTTGGCGCTCGCCTTGTAAGTCATGTGGATGAAGGGGATGCTCCCCTGCGCCTCGCTCCGGCCGCTCTCGAGGATGTCCTTCTTTTTCGAACCGAAATTGTCCGGGTCGTTGACGATGATCAAACCCTTGGCTCCGAGGCCGGCGGCCGTGTCCTGCTTCGCCTTGAACGTGCCATGGGTGCGCACGGCGCGGCGGTTCTTGAAGGGCCCCTGCTGGCCGCCCGGGATGCCGCGCATGACGATGACGATCTTGCCCGCCGCGTCGATATCCTCGTAGTCGTCATAGCCGTACATGGGCGCCGAGATCCCGTAGCCGGCGAAAACCGCCATCCCCTTGGCCGTGCCCGACGCCGAGCTCGGCGCCACGGTGATCTCCTTGCCGAATTCGAACTCGGCCGTGCGCCGTCCCTTCTCGGCCTTGACCGCCGTCGACGGGAGCGCCTCGAATCCCCTGGGAAGGGCGAAATTCTGATAGTAGGTTCCGTCGTCGCCGATCGGCTCGAGACCGATGAGCTTGAAGTACTCGGCCACGTACTCGCCGGTGATCAGCGCCCCGTCCGATCCGGCCGCGCGCCCCTCGAGATCGTCGTCGGCCATGAACTTGATATGCTTGATCAGTTCCTCGGCGGTGATCTCCGGATCGACCACCTCCTCGATCGGGCGGCCCGGAAGAGCCGCGAGCAGCGCGGCGCAGAACAGAAGGATCGAAAATTTCACCGGCCCCATGAGTTCTTCTCCAAGGTGTCAGGCAAAGTAATAGGTCCGCGCGAGCGCTGTGACAACCAGCGACAGTCCGCCGGCGATCGCAAGACTCACGCCGAGCAGGATTGCCGTTTCGATTCCGAGCATCATCTTCATGGCGTGGCGCGATCCGCCGATCCTGTAGATGATCTCCATCTCGTCCCGACGCAGCCGGAAGAGGAGAGAGAGGACGAGAAAGAGAAACGCCCCCGTCGAGACGAGGACCAATCCCGAAAAGCTGTCGAGGATCTTTTTCACGTCGAAGATCAGCGCCAGGATCTCCGAGATGATGTCGGTCGGCGCGATCGCCTGGAGCCCGGCGAGGCTTTCGGGACCGGACGCTTCCTGATTGGTCGACAGGTTCGTGTCGGCCATGACCAGTACCTTCTCCTTGTGCGATGCGGGGACGACGATGAGTGCCGTCAGGGGAAAGTCGCTCGCTTCGCCGTGGAAATGGAAGCTGTCGATGTTCTGCCGCGTGACCTCGTTGTATTTCTTGAGCCGCGAATTGTACTTCACCTCGGCCGCCTCGATGAAGAGGATCGATTCGTCGTGGACAGCCTCGGGAACGGCAATGGCGTCCTCGTGGCCGTGGCCGATCCCGTCCATGATCCACGCCGTCTTGACGTCGACGAAGAGAGCGTTGTCGTCGGGAGTTCCCGTCGCTTTGAGGATTCCCGTGATCCGCAGAAGAAGGGGGTACTCGGCCGAGATGTCGTAGATGTTGTCGCAGTCGGTGATTACGCTCCCGCCCGCTTTCAGGCGGAGTTTCCGCGCCGCGGTCGAGCCCGCCACCGCCTCGCCCAGCATGCCGGGCAGCGTGCCCTCGGCCGGCTCGAGTCCGCGGTAGGTGAAGTAATCGTGGGAGGTGCCCACAACGGGGTACTTCTTTGCACTGTGCCCCGTGTAGAGGGGGATGACGAGCCCCGTGCAGCGCTTCCGATAGGCGTCGAGCGTGCCGCGATCGATCGGCCCGTCGACATCGGTCTTGAAATAGATCGAGTTGAGTGTGAGGAGAAAGGGGGATCCCTTGCTGCCGATCAGCAGAGGGGTCGTGTCGGAACGGGCCGTCATCTCCTCGTGGAGCATCGACGATGAGAGCCAGGTGACCATGGGGAGAAAAAGAGCGATCGTCAGGCAGACGACGAGGATCACCGAGAGGATCCCATTGTATCGCAGGTGAAGAAGGGCCAGCTTAAACATCGTCGCCCCCCCCTTGCGCCGCGGTGACGGAGTCCGCCGCGACGATGGTGTCCATCTCGATGATGGCGTCCATCTCGATGATGGCGTCGAAAAAATCGTCGAACGACCGGTCGTGGGTGACCATGAGAAAGGTGGTTTTCTTCTTTTCGAGCAGGCCGGCGATCAGGTCGATGACCCGGCGGGCGTTCTGTTCGTCGAGGTTGGCTGTCGGTTCGTCGGCGATGATCAGTTCCGGTTCGTTGACCACGGCGCGGCAGATCGCCACGCGCTGCTTTTCGCCCTGGGAGAGCTGGCGCGGGTGGGCGCGCCTCTTGTGGGACAGTCCCATCTGTTCGAGCGAGGCGTCGAGGCGCTCCCTCACAGCGGGGGTGACCTTCATCTTCCAGCCGATCGAGAAGGGGAGGAGAATGTTCTGCTCCACGTTGAGATAGTCGAGGAGCTCGAAGTTCTGGAAGATGAACCCGATCTTGTTGAGACGGAACTGCCGGTTGAGCGCGTCGCGGCTTCGCGAGATTTCCTCTCCCGCCACCAGGACCGATCCCGACGTCGGTTTGAGGATTCCGGCAATGATGTTGATGAGCGTGGTCTTTCCCGAACCGCTCGGCCCTCTCAGGCAATAGCGTTTCGCCTCGGCGAAATCGAGCTCCTTCACCCGGAGCCGGAACCGGGTGTCCGGGTAGGCGAAGTCGAGATTCCTGATCCGGATCATGGCCGGGTTACCTCCACCGCCTGGTTGGTGAGCAGATCGTAGCCGGTGATCCGCATGGCGCCGTCCCGGATCGCCACCTGATAAATCGCTTCATTGAGGTTGACCTTTCTGTGGATGTGGGTGGGATGGCGCACCTTGCCGATCACGATCCACTTGCAAAAGATCTCGGCCCCGTCGCCGCTGCAGGCGCGGATGCGCACATCGTTGTAGATCACGTCGACGATCGACACGAAGGTGTCGAGTTCCTTCTGCACGCGCAGGCACTTGAGGTACTCGAAAACCTCCCGCTCCAGCTCCTTGCCCGTGCAACTCTCGGCGAGCACGTCGTAGACCGCGCCGCCCTCCTCGAGCTTGTAGATGTCGTAAATGCGCCGGTGGATCTCCTTGAACGATTGAGCGAGTTGACCGGAATCGATCGAATTACCATCGCATCCCGCGCCAAAAAAGACGATGAGGAGAAGGGCGGCCGCAAGGCGAATACCGGCTCCCGAGCCGACGTCGGCCGCAGAACGGAAGACTCGACGGGGAGCGGAAAAGGGTTCGTTTTTGGGGCCGGCTCGGTTCATTGAATTTCGCGAAGGGTTCTGTTAACTTCCGGGCTCTTCGCGTATTGTAGCCGCTTTCGGCGCCAATAACAGGCGAAAGATCGACGAGCCGAGACTCGAACCTGATTTTGACCGCATTGTTTTCAAGGACGCCTCATTGCCCACTCTTTTGAACAGCCCCAAGTCGACGTTCTCGATCGGTGCGACGGCGCTGGCCGGAGCTCTCCTCATCGCTTGCCTGGCGGCGGCTGTTGCCGATGCGGCTCCCCACGATCCGTCCCTCCAGGCGCTGGCCGACTACAATGTGATTCTCGAGAACAATCCCGATGACGTTCCCACGCTGCGCGCGCGCGGCTCGACCTTCCGGGCGCTCGAGCTCTACGACGACGCCCTCGTCGATCTCCAGAGATCGGAAGAACTCGCACCCGACCACTATGAAACGGTGGGCGAGATCGGAATATGCCTTTACATGCTCGGCGACATCGACGAGGCATGCCAGGTTCTGGAACGGGCGGAGAAGCTCTTTGCAGAGAGACCGCCTGCGGTCGCTGAAGACAGCGAAACCGTCGCTGAAGACAGCGAAAACGCCGCTGAAGACAGCGAAACCGTCGCTGAAGACAGCGAAACCGCCGCGGTCGTCGAAAAGGAGCTCCGCGAAACGCTGATGGCGCTCTACCGGGAGAGGGGCGACTACGAGGCCGCCCTCGAACAGTGGGACCTGATGGAGAAGTATCTCGGGGGCAAACTCGCCGCCAAGTGCGACCGGGCCGACATCCTTCTCGATCTCGGCAGAGTCGACGAGGCGATGGAGCTCTACCAGGACGCCGTCGAGTGGAACGGCGTTTTCGAGCGCTTCTGCGTGGGCGCCGCCAACTGCCTCATTCTCAAGGGCTATGAGCGAAAGGCGATCGAGATCTTCGAGCGCTGGGCGGCGGAAGAACCGGAGCTCGCCCTGCCCCACATGCATCGCGGTATTATTTTCAGAGACCACCTGGGAGAAAGGGACGCCGCGAAGGAGGCCTTTGAGATCGCAACGCGGTTGGCCGATGCGAGCATCGACGACGGCGACCTGCCTGATTTCGGAAACATCATCATCCAGGCGCGCGTGCAGCAGGCGGCGGGTGATCACGCCGGCGTGGTCGAAACGATCGGAAAAATTCTCGATTACTCGCGCGGCCACTACCTGGTGGTCGAAATACTCTCGGTGAGCTGCCGCGCTCTGGGGAAGATCGACGAGGCCGACTCCCTTCAAAAGGAATCGCGCCTTTACAAACGTCTCAATCCCCGCGACTGGCTCCAGGCCTACGACATCTTCCCGCCCGAAATCAAAGATGCCCCCACTGAAGACACGCCGCGAGACGAGAGCGCGAGTGAGCCGGCAAAACCCTCTGGAAATAAAGATGTTGCAGAAGATTGGAAGTCTTACTTTCTCGTCGTCTGCGCCATTGTGATCCCGGGCGCGATACTCTTGTGGTTGCTTCTCCGGAGAAAAAAGATAGAATGACCCGAATTGATATAAGCCTCTTTCCCTGACCCGAAGCAATTCATTGCAGACCGAGAGGAGCATGACGGACAACGAGAAAAAAGACCAGATCTGCCCCTGCAGGTACGATTGTTCGCGCCACGACCATTGCGCGGAGTGCATCGCGTTTCACCGCAAGATCGAAACGCCCGTGGCCTGCATGGAAGCGCTCATCGCCAAGAACAAGCCGGCCGGTCCGGGCCGAACGCTGACCATGGCCGACAGGCCCTGCCTGACCGACTACGCCGCCTGCGCCGGATGAGCGGCCAAGCTTCCGCCCGATGTGGTGGAGGAGCTGCTGGGACAGCTCAAGGTCACTGAAGACGAACGGCTCCTGGTGGGGCCCGAGACGGCTGACGACGCGGGCGTCATCCGATACAGGGACGATCTGGCCGTGGTCCAGACCGTCGATTTCTTCCCGCCCGTCGTCGACGATCCCGAGGATTACGGCCGCATCGTGGCCGCCAATTCGCTGAGCGACGTCTACGCCATGGGCGCCGAGCCACTCACGGTGATGAACGTGGTGGGATGGCCCGGTAAAAAGCTCGGCATCGACATCCTCGCCGCGATCCTCAGGGGAGCGGGAGAGAGGATACACGAAGCGGGTGCGCTCCTTCTCGGCGGGCACACCATGGACAACGACCAGATCCTCTATGGGCTCTCCGTCACCGGTTTCACCCATCCCGACAAGATCATCCGGAATAGCACGGCGCCGGCGGGCCATCTGCTCATCCTCACGAAGCCGCTCGGTTCGGGCATTCTGGCCACGGCGCTGAAGGCCAAGAAACTGGAGAGCGACGATCTGGCCGCGCGGCTCACGGCTGTCATGAGCCGCCTCAACCGTAACGCGTCGAGGGTGATGGTCGCCATGGGTGCGAGCGCCGGGACGGACGTGACCGGATTCGGTCTCATGGGCCACCTCTTCGAGATGGCTCACGGCTCGGGAGTCTGCTTCGAGCTCGAAGCCGCCGCGGTGCCTCATTTCGAGGAAGCCGTCGACTACGCGGCCAAGGGTTTTTTCCCCGGCGGATCGGGAAAGAACAGAAAATATCTGGCTGACAAGCATGCCGTCAGTGGGCGTGTTGACGAGCACCTGCTCGAGGTTCTCTTCGATGCCCAAACATCGGGCGGGCTCCTCTTCACGGTGCCGCCCGAAAGAGCCGACGAGGCGATCGGGCTGCTTCACGAGGGCGGCGATGGGGAGGCGCGCGTGATCGGCCGGTCGGTTCCGCTCGAGGGGCCTTACATTCGGATCGTCTGACATGACCCGGCTCGTTCTTGCCATCGCTTTCGGACTGGCGCTGCTCGCTCTCTGTGGCGTTGGACTCTTCCTGAGTGCCTGTTCCGATCGCACCGAAACAGACCATGCCACCGGCGTGCTGCTCGTCGTCGTCGACACCTTGCGCGCCGATCGCCTCGACTGTTACGGCGGCGCCCTCGGCCTGACACCCAACATGGACGCCTTCGCCTCCGAGGGCGTTCTTTTTCGAAACGCCTATTCCCACGCGCCCTGGACACTTCCGTCCTTTGCGTCACTCCTCACATCGACCTATCCGTCACAGCACAAGGCCGGGGGGCGGATCGGTGGATTCAACCGTCTCCGTCCCGAAACGGACACGGTAGGCAAATCCTTTCAGCGCGCGGGATTCAAGACCGCCTCCGTGGTGAACGTCGATTTCGCCGCCGCCGCCTTCGGCATGGACAATGGATTCGACGTGGTCGACGCCATGGGCAACGAGAACAACCATGTGGCGCGCATCGCGGCCGGCACGACCGACACGGCGCTGCACTGGCTCGACAAGATGAAAGGCAGGCCCTTCTTTCTTCTCGTCCATTACTTCGATCCCCACCTCGTTTACGAGCCGCCCACACCATTCCGGGAACGGTTTGCGCGCGTCGAGGACAGGGGGAGCGGAACAACGCTCTTTGGCGAGGCGCGCGAGATCCTCGCGTTCAGGCAGGGAAAGCTCAATCTCGACCAAGCGATGATCGAGCGCCTCGAAGCGCTGCACAACGGCGAGGTCGCCTACACCGATCAGGAGCTCGGCCGTCTGATCAAAGGTCTCGACGAGAGGGGATTGCGCGAGAAAACCGTCGTGGTGATCACCGCCGACCATGGGGAAGAGTTTTTCGACCACGGGGGATTCGAGCACGGCCACACCCTCTACAACGAGCTGATCCACGTGCCCCTGCTTATCCGCGCGCCGGGCAGAGTTCCGGCCGGCGCCGAGGTCGACAGCGTGGTGCGCCACATCGATCTGGCACCCACCCTCTGCGCTCTGGCCGGCGTTGACCGGTCTGCGTCGTTCGAGGGACTCGATCTTTCGCCGCTCTGGGAGCGGGGCGCACCGCGCAAGGACCGGCCCGTCTTCGCCGAGGGATATTTCTGGGGGCCCGAACGGCATTACTGCCGGGTGGCGGACGATTACAAAACAATCGTCTACGAGGATCGCAAGACGGTCGAGATCTACAATATCAAGACCGACCCCGCCGAAAGGCACAATCTCGCCCCCTCCCAACCGGCGCTCCGCAAGTTGCTCAAAGCTGATCTCGATCTCGTCCTGACGGGAATGTCGATCGCCGAGGGCGAACCGCTACCCGCCCACCTCACACCGGCGCAGATCGATAGATTGAACAAGATCGGTTACGGAAAGTAAATCGAGGTCACGGTCCAAACAGCCTCTTCTGAACGGCGGGTGGGATGGGGAATCCCAGTTCGATCGTCCGGCGCCCGTGGCGCCGCGCCGCATCCATGTTGCCCATCTCGATGTAGAGGCGCGTCAGGCTGGCATGGGCGGCGGCAAAAGCCTCGTGGGCGGCGATCGCATTTTGGTAGGCGGCGATCGCCTTCTGTTTCTGTCCCGATTGCTCCAGCGCCTCGCCCAGGAGCTGGTGGTTGGGCGGTTCGGCCGGTTCGAGTTCGGCCGCCCGGGCGAGATGGGGGATCGCCTGCGTCACCTGGCCCTTTTTGAGATAGGCGAGTCCGAGATTGCGCAGCGCCCTCGCGTCGCGCGGATTTGCGTCCAGCACTCTGATAAAAAGTCGGATCGCTTCGTCGAGACTGTTCTGCCGCATGCGGGTCGTGGCGAGATTGGTGAGGTAGGCCGGGTTGTGCCCGTCCATGTCGAGGGCGTTGCCAAAGGCATCGGCCGCCTCGGCGAGTCTGTTCGCGGCCAAAAAAGCGTTGCCCACGCTGAACCACGCTTCGCTGAACCGAGGATTGATCTGCAGCGCCCTGCGGACCGCATTGAGGGCCTCGTCGAACTCCCCCTTCCGCACGAGGGCGATGGCCAGATTGCGCCACGGCTCGGCGTAGGCCCTGTCCTTGGCAATGGCGAGCCTGAATTCGGCGATCGCCCCATCGGTGTCGTCCCTGTCGAGCAGCGCGCACCCCAGCGCATCGTGGGTGCGTGCGTGGGGCGTGTCGATCGCCATCGCCCGGCGGTAGGCGTCGACGGCGTCATCGGTCCGTCCCAGTTCGGCGTAGGCGCGGCCGAGATTCGAGTAAGCCCGTTCCGATTCGTCGGGATAGACGCTGACCTGGTGTTCCCAGAGAGCGATGGAATTTTTCCAGACTCCGATCTGGCCCACACAGAGAAAAGCGAACCCGCACAGCGTGGCCCCGAGGACGCAAAGCGCAACCAGCGAAAGTCTGGTGCCCACGGGCCGCCTCAGAACGGTGCGCGGGGCGACCAGGAGCGCTCCGGCGAGCAGGCTCAGGCTCAGGGTGGGCAGGTAGGTGTAGCGGTCGGCGGCCGCCTGCACTCCGACCTGCAAGATGCCGATCACCGGCCCGAGGGTCGCGAGGTAGAAGCACCATGCCACGGGGACGGCTCTTTTGCCGCGCCGCCAGAGCAGAACGCAGACGGCGGTGATGGCGACCACTCCGAGGGCGGCGCCCACATAGGGCAACGATGTGGCGGTGCCCGACGGATCGGTGATCGGATAGATCGGGGCGAGGTCGACGGGCACGATCATCTTGATTATGTAGAAGATGATCGAGTGGAAGGCGTTCATCACTCGGAATCCCAGGGGCACTTTGGCCACGGCGGCCACCGCCCCGCCCTGAGCGGCAATCGCCACGATCCCCGAGAGGATCGCCACGAGCAGAAAGGGGATTTTTTCGAGCAGAAGGCGCCGTAGACCGGCCGAAAACCGTCCGAGCGGCCACCCATCGAGGAGGAGCAGCACCACGGGCAGCGTCACCGCCATCGGTTTGAAGAGAAGGGAGAGGATGAAAAAGAGAAGGGTGAGCGTGTAGGCAGTGGCGCGCCCCCTGTCGGCTGTCGCGTACCGCAGGTAGCAAAAAAGGCTGAGCAGAAAAAAGAGGGTGCTTCCCACGTCCTTCCGTTCCGTCACCCACGCCACCGATTCGACATGGAGGGGGTGGATCGCCCAGAAGAGCGCTCCCACAGCGGCCGCAATTATGTACCAGATCGAAGAATCTCGGCGCGAAACCTCCCGTCGGCCGAGCTGAAGAATCGCGGCGAAAAGGAGAAAGACAAGAAACGCGTTGATTCCGTGGAGAGCCACATTGGCCGCGTGATGGGCCGTGGGATCGAGCCCGAAAAAGTGGCAGACCACGGCGTGTGAGAGCCAGTTGAGCGGGATCCAGTTGCCGTTGAGCGTCTCGGTGAACATCCACTTGACGGAGGGCGCGTCGAGAGTGTGGACGTGGGGATTTTTGACGATGTCGACGGGATCGTCCCAGTTCACGAACGCGTTCGACAGGCTTGGAAGATAGACGAGAACGACGATTGCCGCAACGCAGAGGCCGGCAAGAAAAAGAACCAATCCTCTTGACCCCGATCGATGGTCGGCCGCTGACGGATCGCTTCCGTCACGAGGGGGAGAATTTGTTGGGGCTTTCGCGACGGCTGTCACTGGCGGTCCTTCGCGTCTAGCGGGTGTATCCGAGCGATTCGAGGCGTTCCTTGAGCTTTTCGTCGGTCTCCTCGGGAACGGTGAAGTCCTCTTTTCCGAATCCCCCCGCACGGCGCGTCTCTTTGAAGATGTTGGTCATCTGCTTCAAGACCTCGGGGGCGCTGCCGACGATGTTCGTCTGCTCGCCCGGATCGTTCTCGAGGTCGTAGAGTTGCTGAGGCGGGGGGGACGGTGTGAGAGGGGTCTGGTTCGGCGGCGGAGGGGCGATGATCCGCATATACTTGTAGCCGAGATACCTCAAGAATATCCGGTCAGGGCCTGCCTTGGTCTGTGTTCCGTAGGCGAGCCGTCCCTTTGTCTCCGTGCCGCGCATCAGGGGCACAAGGCTCTTGCCCGCCGCATCGCCTTTTACCGAAGTGCCCATGATCTCGGCGATCGTGGGCATCACGTCCATGAGCCGCACCTGGTGGGGCACCCTGTTCTGGGGATACTTCTCGATCGGATTGTGGACCACCAGCGGGACGTGCACGAGGGTGTCGTGGAGCGAGTGGCCATGGTCGCCGCAGCGCGTTGGGAAATGTTCGCCCAGTTCTTCCCCATGATCGCTCGTGACCACGACGAGAGTCTTGTCCCCCAGTCCGCGCTCGCCGAGAAATTCGACAAAGGCGCCCACGTGGCGGTCCGCTTCCAGTATCCCGCCGTCATAGAGCGCCGTGAGATACTCGAGGTCTTTCGCGTCGAACTCGAGCGTTCCCTTCTGCAGCGGCCCCAGCTTCTCCAGGGAGAAGGTTTCGCCCACCTTTCCGGGGGAGAGACCGTCGGTAAAGGTGCGCCGTTCGTAGGGCGTATGCGGCTCATAAGTATGGATGAACAGGAAAAATGGTTCGTCGCCATGTTCGGCCAGCCACTGGCGCGCCATACGGAAGGTCTCTTCGATCCCTCCCTCGGTGCGTTGGCTGTCGATGACCTCTCCCTCCATGGTGAGATGGACTTTTCCTTCCTGTTCGTGGTAGAGGGAAAAACCGCGATCGAATCCATAGTACCTGGAGAGATAGCCCCCCTCGGTGAACGCCGCCGTCTGGAAGCCGGCGCCGTGGAGGTTTTCGACGATCGATCGTTGCAGCTTGCCGCCCTCGAAAACGTCGCGCGTGATACGGCAGCCGGAGAGCAGGTTGATCACCGACGGAAGGGTCCACGGCGCGAAGCTGATCGCCTGTTCGAAGAGCACGCCCTCCTCGCCGAGGCGCGCCAGGGCCGGGGCGGTCTCACGCTCGTAGCCGTAGCAGTCGAGATGGTCGGCGCGGACCGTGTCGAGCAGGATCAGCACCGCTCCGCGCAAGGCGGGCTCCGGTTTCGAGAAGCCGATCCGGTCCCTGAGCATCCAGGCCGTACCGAGCACGACCAGCACTATCGCCGCGATCGCCAGAATCCGTCGGGGGTGCATCAGGTTCCGAGAACCTCCCTTCTCCATCGGCCTCGAGACGTTGGTCGGGACTATTTGTCCGATTCTCCCGGGGCGATTTCGGTTTCCGAACCGCCGTCTTCGGTTTCCGAACCGCCGTCTTCGGTTTCCGAACCGCCTCCTTCATTCTTCTTCGGCGCCTTGGGATCTCTCTCGCGATAGGGCTTGCCCTGCCCGTAAAAACGGTTGGTCACGAAATCCAGCGACATGGCCAACTGTTCCTGTCCGGCTCCACGGGCGAGATTCGCGGCCTGGGTGCCGGTCTTCGCCGCTTCCTCGAAATCGCCGGTCTCGGCAAGGGCCGCGGCGAGGGCCTGGAGGGCGAGGGGATTCTGGTTCTGCGTCATCTTGCACGCCTTACGCGCCAGGCCGAGCGCCTCCTCTCCCGAGCGGAGTTCGTCATGGGGGCAGGTTGACAGGATCAGAGCAAGAAGACTGAGGCCGCTCACATGATTTTCGCTCTTCTCGAGAAGTTTTTTGAGCGTGGCAATCGATTCCTTGTAGTTCCCCGAGAGTTTGTAGGCGTAGGCGAGATTCTGTCCCCACTGAGCGGTCTCGGGCTTGAGCTCCCACGCTTTCGCGAAGTAGGCGGCGCTCTTTTCCAGCGCGCCCCTCTGTCCGAGCAGCATACCGAGGTCGGCGTGATAGAGCGCCATGTCGGGTTTGAGCTCGATCGCTTTTTTCATGTGAACGATCGCCTGGGGGATGTTTTCCTGCTGAATGAGCGTCTTGCCCACCATCTGGTGGACCATGTGGTCCTCGATCGGCCTGCCGTCCTTGGTCTTCTCCGGGAGACGGGACCGGAATTCGGAAACGACCTCGTCGAGATCGCCGGCGTCGGTGAGAATACAGATCAATTTGGGGCGGAGAGCGGTGTTCGTGGGATCCTGATCGATCGCCGTTTTGATGCGCTTTTTGGCTTCCGTGAATTGGCCGTCGGCGTGGAAGAGATCGGCCAGCCGCAGGTTCAGCATTTTTAATGCTTCCGCCGCCA
>Ga0180429_10000595_pt1 | contig 31935 bp, 22 predicted proteins | sample SS_ome_FD_132428 | JGI IMG/M metagenome (GOLD analysis project Ga0180429, IMG submission 132428) | Hypersaline lake sediment archaeal communities from the Salton Sea, California, USA - SS_1_S_1 metaG | ecosystem: Environmental > Aquatic > Non-marine Saline and Alkaline > Hypersaline > Sediment ...
AACGCTTCAATGTTTTACCCGGGAGCCCGCTTTCTTGTCTCTATCATCGTCGCGAGGCCGCTTAATTCGTCACTATAGGTAAACTGCGAGATCCAGGCAGGCGCGCAGCGGCGGTTGCAACCATCTCACAAGAGGCCGCCATCCCCATGCGGGCCCTCGGCGTCGGTGACTCGCCGCCGGCCACCTGGCGGGCCGACATCTATCGCAATCGCCGGGCCGGCCCGGAAGGAACCAACCAAGCGTGGTCGCCCACGCTTCGGACCGATTACAACGTGCCAGAGCGGTTCGGACACCTGCTCTTCACACCAAAGCCGCCCCCGGCCGAAACGTCGCTCCGGCCGATACTGCCGCGCCAACCGCGAGGAACCGGCGACGACTGATTAGAGAGTCATCTTTCATTTCTCGAATTACCTCTTGATCTGATCCAGTAGCCACAAGGCCGAGTCGTCCTGTCCTGTCACGTTTAGAGAGAATTGTTCGCTGGCGTTTGCCAAGCGATATGCCTGGCTTGCAGGTACGAACGCCACCACGATTGTGTCAAACGGGACTGCGCGATTCAATCCGTCGACGGGGCATTCCACCGGCAATGGCCGCGAAATCAGCGCGGCTGCGATATCGGCCAATCACCCACGGTTAGCGGTCCGGGGACAACCGAGTCGTGCGGCACGTACAGAAACGGGCTATCTGGCAGATTGTTCTTCGTTGCTTCGGTGAGGGAGGCCGGGGCACGGTAGTTGACAGGCGCTGCCGCACACGTATGCTGACGTCGAGGGCGTCTGGACCGTTTTTGATGTGATTGCGGGAAATCCGGAAGCAGAATTTCGTCGAAAAGATGAAGTCCCTTTCTTGCGCGCCTCGCACGGGAGACCTAAGACTATGGCTCATGCACGCTGGCTATGCTGTTTTGCCCCTTGGCTGATCCTCGTCGCATCGCAGGCTGCCGAGCCGGACCACAATCTGCCGACGGGGACGCAGGTCAGCCATAAGAAGCGAGTTCCGCCGCCCGAGCTGGCAAGGTTCTTTCAGCCGCCGGACCAGTACCGATCCGATTTCGGCACGTTCCGTTCGCCCTTGTTGTTCGCCGACGGCACGCAGGTCAAGACTCCCGCCGACTGGCAGCGCCGCCGTGAGGAGATACTATCGACGTGGCACTCGATCATGGGCCAGTGGCCGCCGCTGGTCGAACGGCCTCGGGTCGAGACGGTGGCGACCATGCGCCGGGAGAACCTCACGCAGCATCAACTCCGGCTGGGAATCGCGGTAGAGGGCGACATGGTCGACGGCTTATTACTCGTGCCCGACGGGAAGGGCCCGTTCCCCGCGGTGCTGGTGGTGTACTACGACGCGCAAACCGGCGTTGGACTGGGAAACAAGATGCGCGACTATGGTTGGCATCTGGCCAAACGAGGCTTCATCACCCTGTCGCTCGGTAAGCCGACGTCGCGCATCGACTTCGATAATCCGGGCAAGGTCCGCGGCGAGACCTATTTCGGGCCGGCCGGGAAGCCAGCACGCGTGCAGCCGCTCTCGCTGCTGGCCTACGTGGCGGCCAACGTCCACACGGCGCTCGCCCAGCGCGGCGACGTGCTGCCGGATCGGATCGGGATCGTCGGGCACTCCTTCGGAGGCAAGTGGGCCCTGTTCGCCTCCTGTCTCTATGACAAGTTCGCCTGCGCGGTCTGGTCGGACCCCGGCATCGTGTTCGATGAAAGAGACCGTCGCAAACAGAACCCCAGCGGCAGTGTGAATTACTGGGATGTCTGGTACCTTGGTTTCGAGTTGGGCAGAGTGCCCGATCCGGCCAAGCTGGGCGGATTCCGCAAGCTCCCCAGCGAAGGCCAGGAGCGTACCGGCGCGTACAAGCGGCTAATCGAAGGCGGGCATGACCTGGTGGAACTGCACGCCCTGATGGCCCCCCGTCCGCTGCTGGTGTCCGGCGGCACGGCCGATCTGCCCGAGCGCTGGCAGGCCCTGAACCACTCGATCACCGTGAACAAGCTGCTTGGCTACGAGAACCGGGTAGCCATGACGAACCGCCAGTCGCATGGCCCGACCGAAGAGGCAAACGAACAAGTGTACCGGTTTTTCCAGTGGTGGCTGTGTGACGCGCTGGGACCGAAATAGGAGACCGTAGCCATGCGTATCGTCGCTTGCTGTTGGGTTTTTCTGTTGCTGGCCGGCAAAACTACCTGGGCGCAGCAGGAACTGGTGACGCTGACGATGACCGAGCGGGCCAAAGTGGCCAGGCACGGCGAGTGGATCACGATCGGTGTCCCTTTGCCAAAGGGTACGGTAGAGTCAACCGACACACTCTGCCTCGTGCAGAACGGGGCAACCATACCGGCGGACATTCTGGCCGTCAGCCGATGGCCGGGCGATGGCTCGTTGCGATGGGTACACCTCATCTTCCAGAGCGACTGCCCGGCGGGCGGAACCCGTCGCGTGACGGTGGCCTCCGTGTCCGCTGCCGCGATAGGTCCGCGAGGAGGTCTTTGAATTCACACAGAAGCCGGCCGCGCAAAAGGAGGGCGCAAAGTACGTCGTCATGGTTCCGTCTTGCGTATGTCTATTTCCGCGATGTTGGAAAGGTCGCTGATATTGCTTTCGTCGTCGAAGGATTTCACGGCGAAGTAGAGCCGGCCCGCGGGGAGGCCTGCGAGTTGAAAACGGACCTTCTGGCCCGCCGACACGGCCCCTGGTTCGTCAGGCACATTTTGACCCCACCAAAACGCGCGGTGGGTGTCCTTTTGCTGCGGCCACCGGACGACTTCGACCAGCGGCATCGTGGACCACTTCAATTGGTACTCGCGGGCTGTGCCGTTGGTGCCGTCGTCGCCGGGCGCGGTGAAGCTGACTTCGACCGCTCCGCTCTCCAGTGGCTTGACAGCCAGGTCCCTCACTGCCGCGGAAGGTACGGTGTCGGTCTTGGGCTGTTGCGTAAGCATGTACCACGACTGATACGAGCCGTGGTACGGGTTGTCGTCGAATGAGGCGAGGTCGGCGCCTAGGTCGAAGATGTCTTGGCGCCCGGTGACTCGGTAGCCATAGGCGAAGGGGATCAACCTTCGCGGGTGGAGCTGTCCTTTGCCGTGCCAGGCCGTGGGATTGTCCGGTTCCCAGAAATACGGGAACCCTGTGCCGCCTTGGTCCTGGGGAATGTAGTGGCCGAAGTGCACGGCCCAGTCACACAGCGCAACGATCGAGTCGCGTGCGTCCTCATTGCCGGTCAGGAGCCAGTTGTTATACAGTCCTCCTATCAGGCCGCTGACCATGAAGAGCTTTTCGCCACCCGAGTTGCCATACCAGCCACGGGGTCGTTCGCGGAGTCGCTCGAGCGTCGGCCGCGCGGTCATGTCGAGGTAAGGCAGAATGGTCTCATCGCCGGTGCAGGCGTAGATCTGGGCGAGTCCGAGTTGATACCACCCCTGATAGCGGGCCCCATAACTGGCCGCCGGGCAGTGACCCTGGCGGTGACTGATCTGGAACTTCATCACCTCGAGCATCCGCTGCAGCCCCTCGCGAAGCACGGGATCGCCGGTGATCAGATACGTCTCGGTCACTGGGAAGATGCCGAAGTGCCCCGAATCGGGCCGGCCGAATTGCCCCTCCACGTAGCCTTCACAGAGTTGGACGTAGTTTTCCTCTTTGTAGTTAGGCCAGTGCCGATCACGGGCCACGAAGTAGCGGTACAGCTCGTACTCTTCCGGTGTGAAGGCCGTCTTGCCGGTCAGCGTGTTGATGGGAATGAGGGGGAACCCTCCGTTGGCCTTCTTCGTGTGCGCGTCCGTGCCCGGTTGGAAGTGAAACCCCTCGGGGCTCCACGGCGTGTATTCGACCATCGCCCGCCCGCGGGGGGCCCAGCGGCGGAAGACGGAATAGTCGCCGGTCTGCACGTAGCGACCCATCACGGTGTCCATGTTACTGTGGTAGCCACCAGCGTTGAGTCCTCCTTTCACCCAATACGCACCGAAACGATCCCAGCCGCCAAAACGCTCGATATCGTACGGCCGGGCAGTGCTTCGCTCGTAAGACCGCGGTTCGTCCGGCACACAAAGATCCATCGTCCAGGCTCTGCTTTTCGAGACCCACTCGGTCGGCGGCAAGAGATGGGCTGGTTCCTGGGCGGCGGTAAGCAGGGCTCCGGCCTCCCTCGCGTCCACCGGGCCGGCATGGAAGTGGTAGACCAAATCATGTGTCTTGGTGCAGCCGATTTCAATGAGGCTCGTCTCTCCAACTCGCGGCGACAGTAGATCGAGCGTGAGGCGGTCGTCTTTTAGTTCGATCGCCTTGGGGTGCTGAAGTGCGAAGTCGCACACTCCGACGGTCACCCCCCAACGCTCGTCGCTCAAGTCGGCCCACCCCGGCGCTCTTTCGCCGGAGGACAACTCCCGTCCGCCCAAGCTGATGCGACAATGTCCGGCATCGGCCTGAGCCAACACAGCCGCGGTACCACTGGGGAGTTTCCCAGTGACCGAGTCCTCACCGTGGCCAAACGAGAAGATCCGTCTTGACGACAAGTTCAATGTTGTTGTCAACGATCCGTCCGTGATCTCCCATGTGCGCAAGGGAAACTCGAAGCGAAGATTCTTGACCGTGTACTGAATCTTGACGAAAGGCTTGCCAGCGTAGGCGTGGATGCGGCAGGTATAGTCGTAGCACCCACCATCCACACCGTCGCCGGTCGCCACGTGCGTGCCGTCGACACGGACCACGACCCGCAACGGCCCCCAAGTTTCGATGGATACCGATTTGGGCGGGGCGTTGCTTGAGCGGTGCCACTGCCCGGAACTTGCTTCCAAAAGCGACGCACCGTCTTCCGCCGCGGGGACAACGATCTGTTCGTTGCTGTCGAAACGCCTGTCGCCGTTGAGGTCAAGCCACGCAGCGCTGAACAGCCGAAAGCCTTCGCTGCGGTCGATGCGAAATCGCAACGGCCCGGTGCTTATCGTCACGGCATCATCGGTTTCCTGCACGCGAAGCGACGTGTCGACACGAGGGCCACCGCTCTTGGCCAAGGTGAACGGAGCCAGCGCGCCCGGATTGAGGCTGGCCTGCGTATCAACGAGCAGCCATCGGATCGACCCGTCTCCCGGAGTCCAGCGGCTAAGAGCTTCAAACTGGGCGGGCACGGGTTTGCCGTCCGCATCAAGCAACACGGCGCTGCCAGCTTCCTCAAGTGCACCTTCCGGCAGCGGAACACCCGTGGTCACCGGAGATTCCGTGCGACGCACTCCGGACGGCTCCTTCAGTTCCAGTGCCGTGATCGTCTGGAGCGGGCCCGCCACGGCCGAGAGGCTCGAAATCGCGCCCACTGCCAGAATCGCCGCGACAGTTCGGATCATGTCGTTCTCCTTGTCTTGTACCCGGGCGGGGGATGCGCATGAGCATACCGCTCGCCCACATCAGATGCAAATCTTGACCGTTTACCGTTGATTGTCGAACCCATCCGTCTGCGGTATCTTCGTCAGACGGGCTAAATGGAGGAACGATGCATGATCGCCTTTGTCCGAGCGACGCAGCGGCCGATTCTCGCCCTCTTGATCCTTCTCACCTTGACCCGCACCAGCCGCGCCGATCAGATCACCTTTACCCGGCCGCCCACGGCAACGGCCTCGGGCAACACGTTCACCATCCGTTTCGCGGTGTTGGCCGCGACAAGCATCGAGGTTGCCATTGTCGATGCGAAAGGCACCGTGGTCCGGCACTTGGCGGCCGGCATGCTCGGCGAGAACGCGCCGGCGCCGTTGAAGGCCAACTCGCTCGAACAGACGCTCACCTGGGACGGTAAAGACGACGTGGGCGAAGCCGTCTCGACGCTGCGCGGACCGTTCAGCGCTCGCGTCGGGCTGGGCATGCGGGTGGAGTTCGAGCGGGTGATCTTCCACGAGCCCGGCATCAGCTTCGCACCGCGGGCTGTCACGGTGGGCCCTGACGGCCTGCTCTACATCTTGATGGAACACGGCCAGACCAAAAGCACCTTCCTCTTGCAAGCCTAGACCAAGGAAGGCAACTACGTTCGCACCGTGATGCCCTAAGCACGCGGACGAAGTCGCCGTCGTACTCGTCCCTGAAGATCGTGAACTGGTGGCCGTAGTCCGGAGGGAAGATGGACGGCGATGGCTTCATGCGCGACGCCCACCGCGTGGCCGAGAAGCTGATCCGGCCGTCCGAAAGATAGGCGGGGCTACAGCAGTACGGTCCCATGTCACCGATTACTTTGCGCTTGTTGCTCCCGTCGACGTCCATCTCCCAGACGTCCCAGGAGTCGTTTTCGGTCTTGCAGCCGACGAAGAGGACCTTCTTTGCGTCGAACGAAAGGCACGGCTCCATGCCGCCGGCAAACTCGGGGGTGAGCACCGTGAGCTCGCCGTCCGGGCGCGGCGGCGAGAGCGAGACGATGCGCCAGCCGGCAGGTTTGTTGTAATGCGTCAGCGCGTGCCGGCGCCGATGATTCGATACCTGGAGCCTGGAGTCCCCCGTCATGACTTCGGCCTGGACGAAGAGGATGGTCTCCAGCGGAGCCTCGGCCCGTGCGTCGAGCGAAATTGGCACGCGCGTGAGGAGCTCCTTGGGTGCGTGCCCGTCCAGCGCCCTCGCCATGAACCAGGAGACGTCCCAGCCGCGGTGCTCCGCGCGGCGGAAGCACTCCATGGCGCGCTCCCCGTTCCTGCCCCGATACAGGTAGAGCAGCCCCAGGGCCAGCATATCCCAGTTGTCGTTCGTGTCGCTCACTTGGCGGGCGAGTTCGCAGAGTGTTTTCGGATCCCGACCGCGCAACGCGCCCGCAAGCTTCCCCGACGCGATCGCGCCGGCGACCTTTCTCTCGTGCGCGGCCATCAGTTCGGCCGAGAACCACCAGCGTTCGAAGAACAATTCCACCGCGTCGATTTGGGCAAAGGGGCTGGCCGCGTTTCTGGCGGCTTCCGCGGCCTCTTCGTAGCGGCCCGCCCGCAGCAGCGGCTCGATCTCACCCGGCAGCCGCTCGGCCCGCAGTCGGGCCTCCTCGAACTTTCGCCGGCTGGCCTCCAGAAACGTCTGTTCCGTTTTGTCATAGGCTCGCGGCGTCATGGTGGCCGTGTCATCGCGGCGCCCGTGTGCGCCGGCTCGTTCCGTTGCCCCGGTCCTGCTTGCCGCCCGTGTCTCGACGCGGGCCAATTCCGGGCGACGGACCTGGAAGTCCGTCCTACCTGCGACGTCCTGCCCGTCGGGATGCGCGGCCTCCGGCTCCGGATGCGGCGGGACCGGCTCCTCCGTGCCGACCGATAGCATGTAGGCTGAGAGGTCCTCGATCTGCTGCTTTGTGAGATGGCTCGTGACCCCGTGGCGGTCGTCCTTGTTGAACTGCGTGAAGACCTCTTCGATGGTCACGGCGCGGCCGTCGTGGAGGTAGGGGCCGGTGCGCCATATCTCCGCCAGGGTCGGCGTGTCGAAAACGCCGTCGGGGTTGTTGAACTGCGGGCCCATTTGCAGTCAAACTACTTCTCGGGCTTGACCACCGGTAACGAGGCGGTATTTCATGGTGACCATGAAGGGGCCCCGTGACGGCGAACGACTACTCGTTGTTGGAACTGGCTTGCAGTGCGTAATTCTTCCTGATCCGCAGGATCCTCAGGTTCACCGTGTCGGCCACATAGATGTAGTCGTCAGTCGCGGCCACGCTGTTTGGCAAGCCCATGGGGATGTGCTGGGTCGGGACCAGATCGCCCGGCAGGCCGCCCGTCGAATCCCGGTTGCCCCAGGTCCCGAAGTGCAGGATCTCGTTGCCGGCATTGTCCATTACGGTGACGCGCGGCTCGATGCTCGTCGGGTAGTAGATCCGGCCAAACTCATCGACGCTAAACCGTGGCGTGTGGAGAATGCACGACGCATCGAACGCACCGAAGTTGACCTCGTAAACCGTGCAAGGCGTCTTCGGTGCCGTCGGGAAGAGGTTACCGCTCTCCAGCGTGCCGGTCGGAGTGTACTTGACGATCTTGGTACAGCCGGCCCGGCCGTTGCCCTGGCTGGCGAAGCGATCGCCCTTGAACACTGGCGGGACCTTCCAAGGCCTGCCGTCCCGGCATCCGACATACAGGTTGCCCGCCAAGTCGAACTGGACGCCGCCGAACACGCCGGAGGCCTTGACGTCGGCCAGTTCGGTCGACTTCCAGGGCGCCTTCTGTTCCGTGCCATGGAAAAAGTGCAGAATGCCGCGCTGGTCCAGGCCCGCCAGGTTGTCGTTCGGGGCGACGGCGAAGCCAATGTCGCTGTTGCCGGTGAAGCACCACTCGGTCCACAGCTTCTGGGTCAGCACGTTGCTGCCGGTGTCGCCGACGTTGTCTGGCGGGCAGTCCTTCTTGGCCAGGTAGTACCGCGAGATGCCGGCCTTGGACCAGACCGACCCGCCGGGATTGGCAAAGATGAAACGGTGGCGCGGATCGATGGCCACCGAGGCCGCCGCGAACGGCAGCCGGACGAACCGCGGTTGCCTCCAATCGCTTATCTTCCAGAAGGTGGAATGATTGTCGCCGACATAGACGGTGTCCGTCTTGCGATCGACCTCCAGGCGGTCGAAGCCGTGACAGCCCTGCTCGGCGCCCGGTTCGTGAAAGTCCCTCAGCAGCTTGAAATCCTGGCCGTCGTCGGCATAGATCCGGACCGGCATCTCCGTATAGGCCACCCAGACATTGGTGCATTCCGCCTTCTCGCAGAGTACCACATAGGAGTGCCTGTAACCGCCGGTGTACCAGGTGTGCGCCAAGTCCGGCAGAGAGACGCATGGTGTGTCATCCTGCTGCCAGTTGTCGAACTTCACCAGCCCCACCTTGCCTCGGCCCGAGCGCTCGCATCCGAAGCGCGTGGTCACGTAGAGCGCCCCGGTCCGGGCGCTGACTGCGACCGCATCAGCATAGTCCACTGGCACTCGCCGAATGATCTTCGCGTCCGCGTCCAGCACCAGCACGCACTTGTCTAGCCGGTCGGCCACGAACACGTGCCCGTCCTTGTCCACCGCCACGCCGTGTAGCGCCGAATAGCTTTGGATGCCGCCGAGAGACGACTCGGGCGCCTTGGCCATGCGGGTGGTCAGCGAATTGACAACGGCCTTCCGGTCCAGGGCGAACAGCGGCGTGGCCTTTCGCGTTGCCAGGTCCACCTTCCACAGTTGGCCGTCAAGCCAGAATCCGTCCCGGACCGGATCGCCCTTTTTGCCCTCGCAGCCGTAGATGCCGCTGAGGTAGAAGAACTTGCCGTCGGGCGAGAGACACGTGAATACCGGGCCCCTTGCCGAGGTCGTGGCGGTCCGGATTGGCGGATCTTCGACCAGCCACCCCCTCATTTGCTCGTCGGGTGGCGGGATCGTACCGTCGGTGTTGATCGTCATCACCTGCAACCCCCGCCACAGGATCAGGCGATTCGGGTCGGCCGTGGGCATCAGCCGGGCGATGTCGAGTTCGGGGTCCACGATCGTCGTGCTGACGGACGGGTCAGTCAGTCGATTGAATCGCAGCACGTAGGTGCCGTCGTCCTTGACGTGGATGCCCCAGCCTTCCATCGCCTCGGGGCCCTTACCCGCTGGCGGCGGAAAGACGGTCATCAGATAGTTGCCGTCGACGTCGTACTGGCGGATCGCGACCGGTCCCAGCGTACTGGAATGGCCAACCACGTAAACCTTTCCGTCCGACTTCCGTTCCAGCCCGGTGATCCCCCACCGGTTGTGATCTCCGTGCCCGCCGATGAAGTACAGATACGGATCACCGCCGGCGATCTGTTCCAGCGTAACGCTCATCCCGGCCCGGACGCGGGCGGTGAACGGGCCGTTCTGAGCCGGCTGGCGGTAATCGTCACGGCCGTCCCATTCGATGCTCTGTGCAAGCCCTGGTTGCAGCGGTGGAGGCGGCGGGTTCTTGGCGCCGAGCACTCCGGCGGCTAGACGCCGCACAACTTCGCCCTTTGCGTCCAATACCACGACCTCGACATCGGTCCCCGCGTCAAGGGCAAATTCGACCTCCATTTTGCCGTCGGCCGCCTGGGTCACGCTGAGCGGCTTGACAAACTTCGACGCCGCCGGGGGTTCGGCCGTGACAGCCGTTACGGAAAAGAGCACACAGAAGAGTGGGAAGGTAGTCTTTCGCATTGAGCTTGCTCGTTTACAGAGTGCGTGACGATCAGAAAATCTTGAAAACGACCCGCGGGCCGAACGACTCAGTGACCTTTAGCCATTATATTCCCCCACTCTACCGGTGGCATAATCCGCAAAACGAAACTGCCGAGTTTCCTGCAATTCGGATTCTCTCGGCCGTATACTGGCTTGTCAACAAATGCCGAAGGGGAGCCATAAGATGTTACCACGACTTTTCACCGCGAAAGCCGTACTGCTGCCGGCAGTGATAACGTTTTCGGTCGTGACAGCGACGGCGCCCGCCATTCGGCCGATGAGGCCCGCGCGATCGCGCTCTGGCGATACATTCGGCGGACCATGTATCACTACCCGATGCGGAATGAGAACCACGACGACCGATTCGACGCGGCCAAACTCATCAACGTCTACGGGTACTCCTTCTGCACCCAGCAAGGTGTGACGGCCGCTGCCATCGCTCAGGCAGCGGGACTCAAGGCACGGGTGATCGGCGTTCCCGGACACGGCATGTACGAAATGTTCTATGACAACCGCTGGCACGCCTTCTGTACGACTGCGGGTTTCTACGTTCGCACGCGTGACGCGGACGGCCACATCGCAAGCATGGACGAACAGGAGGGATCGGAGGAAGTACCCTACGCCCTGACTTATCGGCACTATGACGCATCGTTCTTTGCCGAGGCCGCCAAGAAATGGCGGGATCTCGGACGGCCGAACCCGTCCCGATACCAAGCGTGGATCGAGTTGAGGCGCGGCGAGTCGTTCCGTTTGGACTGGGACGCCTCGGGATCGTTTGTGCCTCCGATCAATGCCGAACGCTTTCATCCACCTCACCACCCCGCGGGATTTCGTTTGAGTTGGGGTGGGAAGAGGCTAACCACGAGCGGACGTTGCGACGTCCCGTGACCTCGGACTACGATCAATACCGAGTGGAACTGAAATCAAACTCGCTACCCCGCATGCGGCACGTGCTTTTCGCACGCGAGCCGTAGATGTGCAGATCGTACGGGAGAGATCCTGAACGGCGGTCAACTTCGTAGCGCGGCACGCAAACTCGTGAGGAGATCCGCTTCACGGAGAGACTGACATGCGTCCACCTAACATCTTTGCGGCACTAATCCTGTGCGTCACTTGCTCCGCCCAGGCAACTGAGATCCCACTGACGGTACTGGAACGTTTGGGACGCGCCGAATATTCCCGATCCGGATCAAGAGCGACGCTACGGTTGGCGCCCACGCTGATGCGAAGTGTCCACCGCTCGATTACTGGTCACTTAACATCTGTCATCTTGGCCGCCTTGCGGTCGAATCTCATGGCCCACACTCTTCGGGCACTGGAGTTATTGAGCAGCACCAGCTTGAGCTTCGGGTCGTAGCGTATGGCGTCTGACCACGAAAAAGGAGATTCCTCGAATTCGACGGGCTCGTCACCGGCAACATATTCCAAGTCGACCCAGTAAAACTTGCCCTCCGCTGGGTCCCAGGCCACATTGCCCAGTGTGCCGTCCGGTTTCGGGAACAGTCTCATCAGCAAGATCAGATCCGCGTCGGGCAGGTGCACTTGCTCGCTCCAGAGGATCCACTTGCCGATTGCCGGAGGTTTTTGGATGTCGAGCCTCGTAGCCTGCCCGGTCTTCATGTCGTAGCGGATTATGAACGTGTCGTTGGCCAGCCAAAGGCAATCACGTTGCGAGTCGTAACACAGGCAATGACCGTCGCACCAGATACGGCCGAATTTCGGGCCGCTCCACGGTAGCTGCCTCCACTTCCGGGCCCGGGCGTCGAGCCGGAAGAACCCCTTTTCGGAGTAGAAGACTGCGCCTTGCAGCGTGGCCTCCATGTGGCTATACATCGGCCCCCTGTGTGCCAGTCCGGGTAACGGTGTCGGTTCCCATTCGCGGACCAGCGGATTGTAGGCTCGGTCGAAATAGAGCATGCATTTCAAGGTCGGATCGTAGCAATAGGCTTTATATGCATGGATCGGCACGTGCACGCGGTCGTTGAAACTCAGGGGCGTGGGTTGGCTGGCGTAGACTTTTTCAATCGGGTCGTCGGGGTGGTAACCGATCGTCCAGAACCCGCCCAGTACACTGAAATGGGCAACGTCGTTCTCGTGGCTGGTCGCGTGCCCGCCGCCCCAAAAGAGTAACTGGTGGCGGTCCGTGTCATACGCCGTCGTCCCCCAGCGGTTGCGCGTACCCGGTGCGTACTTGGGGAAGTCAAAAGCAGTCCACTGGTTGATCGGGAGCGACTCCAGAAATTCCTCTGCCTTCTTGGGATCGGGCTTGGCCTCGTTCTCCCACGTTGCCGGATCGATGCGGTTGAACACATAGCTTCCGGGCTCCGCAGTCTTGGCCAAGGCAGCCGAAGGATCGGGCCGGCTTGGATCGACCCTGCAAGCCCAGACAGTAGTGCCGTTGGGGCAAACCAAAACGTTGTTTTCGTTAACCGCCCCAAATTGCGTTTCCCTCGCAGTCACTCGGGGACAGTCGCGGCTGAAGCTCTCGCCACGCGCCGCTTTCAGCGGGACGTGGAGCAGTGGTTTCCATTGGTTCGTAGTTGCGTCATAGGACCAGATCTCTTGGGCAAGCGGGACTCTGCTATACCCGCCAGCCAGAACGATCTTTCCAGTTCTTGGAAGCCATGCGAGGATATGCCCGCCGCGCGGGGCGGGGCATTTCTCGGGGAATCGCTGCTCCCATGTCCGGGTCTGGCAGTCGTAGATCCAGGTATCGGAGAGAACCCGGTCAAGACCGTCGCCGCCGAAGAGAACGACTTTTTTGTTGGTGGGGTCGTAGGCAATCTGCGAACGTGCCCTGCCGGGCGGCTCGGGAGAAAGAGCATCTGCCACCCGTTCGAAGATGACGCGGATCGTCCTGGCCGAAGCAATCTCTGCCGGCGTGATTTCTTCCGTGAGGGTCGGCGCAACTGCCCTTAGCGATGCCACGGCTTGCTCCAGTCGCTCACTCGCTACTTTGGCCGCGATAGTCTCACTGCCGCGTAGCTTTGCGGCTCTTATCTCGGCGGCCATCTCCTCGGCGGCGCGGGCGAGCTCTTCTGCAGCGGCAGCCAGGTCGACCTGGGCTTCCTCTCCCGTCTCGGCGACCGCGTGGCGGCTCGAACAACGTCCCAGAAGGTCCTTGGCCTGCCAGCGAAGCTGCCTCGCGCGGACGAAGAGTTGGTTGAATCTCTCAGAACCGAAATCGAGTTTCCGCCACTCGTTGTTCTCGATACTGTAGACCCAGGTGCCAACGTCCGCGCTGCCGCCGTCGCCGCCGGCATGCAGGACCTCCCGGTTGACCGGATCGTAGCACATCGAGCCCCAGATTCGACATTTCGCCCGCGGATGAGCCTCAAGATCTTTCCAGGTGCGGGCGACCACGTCGTAGCAGAGCGTCTTGTCCCACATGTAAGCGAAGACCTTGCCACTGTCGGGAACGCAACAGTACTCGCCGTAGGTCTTGGTCTTCAGCCATTGCCCGCCGGCGCCGACGCGGAGATGGTCCCCGTCCGTGTAAAAGAGCACGGGGCCGTTGTATCCCTGCTTGGCACGCTCTCGCGAATATTCTTCGCCCACCGGCCCAGACCCAGGGCGCCCTTCAGCCACGCCGGGAGGGTAGGCGTTGATCCACTTTCGGTTCGCGAGATCAAATTCTTCGGTGTCGTAATGGCGGGGGACATTGCCGCCATAGGCCTGCATCCCGGTAGCCATCACGAATCGCTTGATCTTCTCGGCATAGACAAAGATCGGTTGTTCACGACCGCCCGTCTCGGCCTCAAGCACCTTGACCCAAGTATTGGGCGGAACATCGTCGAGATCCGCCGCCGAGGCAGACGCCGAGATGATTAACAGCAGCAGTATTCCGGAGGTTTTCATCGTTAAGTTCCTGATGATCATTTCTTGGCGCCCTGCCGTTCGAGTTCCTCAGTCGCCCACTTCTCAATGATTTCTCTGAGCCCCGTCTGGTCGCCCGCGAGCACTTCGAAGGCAACGCCGCCATCTCTTCCGGCAGACGTGGGATTGAACTTGCCCCGAGCGGCGGCTTGTTCTTCCGCAATCGCAGCGGCTCCGGCGACGAGAGTGAGACAGACTACCACGAGATTCGGGAAGACGTGAGATGAAGGAAGACTACGCATAGCCGTCTCTCCTACCGTTGTGAAGTCCTTTGAAGATCCGTTTCGATGGCTCTGGCACAGATCTGTTTGGTACCGTCATCCAGGATCTTCTCGTACACACACAGCAGTGTGCCGGTACTATTGCCGGCAAGGGCCGGGTTCAGTTCGCTGGCTGCGCTCGCGGCCACCGCAACGCCGCCTTGTCCGTCCAGGGGCTTCCAGCCGTCTACTCGCCCGGTGCGGATGTCTCCGTTGACCATGTCGATACCTGTCGAGCCGCCGGTGTGGTAGCGTTGCCAGACCGCTACGCAGTACGGCCCGTCTGCGGCCAGGGCACTCTCGCCCCATGGCCAGATCTCGGGGATGCCGGCCGGACCGGCTGCCCGGTGGGTCTTTTTGCCCATGCTTGTGTCCAGCCAGTTGGCCGGAACCACGTGGAGCTTGCGCTCGGGGTCGTAATACCTTTCCGATGGTGAGTCGGTGGCCCGCTTGCCCTCGGGAGTGATGCGGTAGGCTCGCTGCGCGGCCGGACCGCTCCAGCCCCAGAAGTCGGGAAGGGCGCGTGAGCACACCAGCCCCCAGCCCTTCCCGGGTAACCCGCAGACGGAGATCCGGCGTGAGTAGGCATAGGCGACGTTTTCGCGATACGTCGAGCGGAACAACTGCTTCCCGGCCGCGTCCATGCACACGTACTTGATATGCGTAGTGAGTCGATTCCCCGATCGGCGGGCGTCGAAGCAGGTAACCAGGAAGTCCTTGCCGCTGAAGGCGATTCGGGGCGCCGAGCCCTCCGTCACGACCACGGGTGCGCCCGCGGCGCCGTCGGCTCCGACCCGTGCCGCAAAGACCTTCGGGATCGTCTCGTCGCCCTGGAAACCGTGCCATACGACCATGAAGCTCTTGTCATCGGCGGCCACGTCGGGCATGGCCTGGGTCCGCGGGCCGGAGGCAATAGAAATCTGCTTCTTGTCGAGCACCTTGCCCTCCGGCGAGATCCGTGCGCCGAGCACATCGCAGTCCTTGCCGTTGCGCATATCCTGCCACACGACCAGGAATACATCGCCGAATAAGGCCACACGCGGATTTTCCTGCACGCCCGCCTTGCAGGACGCGATCTCGATGCCCCTGGGGTCAAGCACCACCAGCCCTGAAACTGCCGAAGCGTCGATACCCACCCGGACCGCGTGAATCCGTGAGTTGCCTCGGTCGCCGTGCCATCCGTCTTGCCAAGCGACCAGAAACATATCTCTGCCATAGGCGACCGCAGGCCTTCCGCGCTTGGCCCTGCCGGGACGGTCGTCCGACATCAGCACCACCTCGTCCCCGACCTGGATGGCTTCTTCGCCCGCCGCGTTCCGCACACAAATCGTCGTCAGGACCATCGCCATGCCAACCGCTACAACCAACATCACACCTTGCGACCCTCGACATCTGACCTCCGACCTTTGACCTCTGACTTTTGACCAGGCCCTCATGGTTTCACCTCCTTCTTGTTGTACGCCCGCCAGATGCCCGTTTTGTTTCCATGATGGCATACAAACACGCCCCCCTTCGCGTCGAAGCCGATGACGCGGGGATAGTGGACTCGGAACTGCTCCCCCGGAATTCCCAGACCGTTGCCGTCATACGACTGGGGCTTCGTCTCCGGACGTCTGGCGCCGAAAGTGGTCCGGACCCAGCCGTCGCCGTCGAGCTTCAGCCAGCGAAAGCGCATCGCATCGGGACACCCGATCCAGATGGCGTTGTGGAAGAAGTCGTACGTCCCCCACATGCCCGAGTTGCCGCTGGTGTGAGTCAGGGCTGGGCCGTCCGTCTCGCCGCGGAAACGCTTGTGTCGCTCCGCCAATGAGGACGGCCATGTCTCCTTCACCTTGCGGTTGATGCCGCAGACCCGGGTCAGCAAACCGGTTTTCACGTCGCACTTGAGAACGACGTAGCCATCCTGGCCGTAGTAGTCACTGATATAGAGCGTATCGTCGTTCTCGCCAAGACTCAGCAACCCGCAGGCATTGCCGCCCATGGCAAAGTTCAGGAAGTAATTACTGGGGTTATCCGGGCGTTTCAAGGGAACCGTCGAAACGATTCCGTTCTCGATTCTGCGCAGGCGGCCGCTATAGGGTATGCTCTCGAGCCAGAAGAAGGTCCCACGGGAGTTGCAGACCACGCCCCGGCAGAACGATTCGAACGTGGCCTCTTTCGCCTGACCGTCCTGCGGCTTGCCTTTCTTGGGAGGAGCCTTGCCCGGGATACCGGCGACCACCTCCACCCAGCGGGTTCCGTCGGGTTTCTCAACAACCTTGCGCAGGCAGTTGGGCCCGGTGAGATAGAGCGTCTTTTCCTTCGGGTTCCAGATCGGCCGGCCCGCCTGGCACTCCTCCATCAGGCCCTTGATCCGGCCTTCCTTCTCCATCACCAGACGAAGCGCCCCGTCGGGCGTTACCTTCACCAGTTCGCCTCTGCCTGTCCTGCCGCGGCAGGCGATGTACACCGTGCCGTCCGGTGTGGTCACGGCCTGCTGGATCTGCCCCAGCCCGCCAATCTCGCGCGCCGGGCCCTGGTAGAGCAGCGGGCCAGCTTTGTCGTTGCCGGCGAAGCGGTCCAATACCCAGTCGCCGATGCTATCGTCGAAGATGATTCCGGGCAGGTTGTCCAGGTCCGGATCGTCCGGTTTCGGCGGATTGCCGGACTTCTCATCGGCAGCCGTTCCACTGACGGCGACGCCGACGGCAAGCACGACCGCCAGCGCTCCTGCCAATGTGGTCTCTCTTCTCATCTGTGGCATCTCCTACGCTGTTATGTCGCCGGGCAGTCGCGTTAAGGATGGACAACCACTTTGCCACGATCCGTAGCGGCCATAGTGTCGACGGCCTGATGAATCTCTGTAAGTGGAAAACGGTGGGAGACGGTCTTCTCGGGATCGACCAGTCCGGTCTCCATCAGGCGGATGGCCTTGAGCATGGCGAGCGGCGTAGTGCCAAAGCTGGCGTCCATGCGTCCCTCCAGGAAATGCGTAAGGCCGCCGTCGAGTTCAAACTTCTCGTGCGTGGTGATGCCGAAGACGTTCCATCGCGTGCCGCGACGCCGCAAATCGACCATCAGCCGAACGGCTTTTATCGGGCCAGCCGCCTCGACAATCACGTCGGGGCCCTCGGGCAAGATCTCGTAGACCCGCTGTTTCGGGTCCTCGGCGACGATTGCCGGGAACGTCACGTTTCGGCGGATCCCTTTGATTGCTTTGTAATCGGTGGCGCAGAAACCGCAGGAGCGGATCCGCACGACGACCTCCTCCGCTCCTGGATTCGGGACGGGCAAGTCTTCGAGAGCCAGGTGGTCGAAATCTCTTAGTACAGCCGCTAACATGAACGACAACCTCCGATCGGAATCTTAGCCCTGCGCAAGCGAACCCACAAGAATCTAAGGCAAAATGTCATTCGGCCCACAACTGATATTTTCCACAGCGCCCTGACTCTAACCCAGGAGAGCCCGCATGACTTGCATTGATCAACTGCACCGTTCTGCGTGCGGAGCCGTCGTTGTCATGTTGTGTGTTGTGCACGTGGCCGTGGGCGATTGGTGGGAGCGACCGGCGGCAACGTGGTACTACAAGGACGACTGGAGGGGACTGGCGCTTCTGGGTGGTCGAGGATACCAGAAAACATTTCATTTCGACGAACCCGTCGAATCCGGTTGGATTGTCCTTTGGGGCGGTCGGGGATATTGCCTGGCTGTGGACGGCCAGCCCGTGGGGGAGAACGTCGACGGCGTTTTGATCGATGACTACGATCTCACCGGGTATGTCAAGGGACACAAGGATGTCACGCTATTGATCGAAGGGTCGAGAGTGTGCGCTGAGGGTGAGCTTGTTACCCGAAGTGGCCAACGGACTGCCTTTGCCACCGAAGGCGACTGGGAAAAGGTCGGTGGGGGCAAGCCACGGACCGAGAAGATGCGATTGGGACCTTCGACAGGTGCCTTTCACCGAGCCCACAACGGCCGCCTTTTGAGATACAACGACGAAGAAAAGGGAAAGACGGCCGTTGCCGAAACACTGGCCCGCTTGCAGCGACTCGAAGATCAGGCGTTATTCCTCTTACGGCGGCTGCGTCCCGCAGAAGAGATCCTGTCCTTCGATCGGGAAACGCCGTGGCGTCGGGCGGAGCGGCACGCGGAGCCGTTAATGAAAATGGCCCGCGAGATCCTCACGAACCAAGCCATCCCCGCACAGAAGACCGGTCAATTCCGCCACGTCCAGACACTCGTCACGGAAGCCGGCAAGCTGGTCACCGCGGCCGAACATGCCGTCTCGACGACCATATCCATGTATCGTGCTCGGGAGGATTCTCGCCCGTGTATCGAACCGCACACCGATGCTTCGTGAGCCGCTCGACGCTGCCGAGCGGGTGGTTACCACCGGCAGCTTGGACGAGTTCCCCGAAAGCCCGTTCGGTTGGCTCAACGCGCGGAACCTGATGGGCAACAGCCCCGAGCGATGGCCGCTGACGGTTACCTCTTGCGAAGCTTCCTATCTTGACCTGGCGGGACTGTGGCAGTTTCGGACGGATCCGAACAACGAAGGCCTGAAAAAGGGATGGAACCGTGCCGATTCTCTCGGCACTGACTGGTCGAACGTGTTCGTCCCGAGTCCCTGGGAGCGGGAAGGCTTCATCGAAGATAATTCGATTAGCCCGCGAGACTGCCCTTACGAACTCCCCGACCGCCGCACCGGCGACAAGCCGTACAATGGTTTCGCCTGGTACCGCACGCACGTGTTGGTTCCTGCACGATGGAAAGGCCGGCAGGTCGTGCTAACGATCGGAAGCATTAAGATCTGGGCCCGCGTTTTCGTCAACGGAACCGCGCTATCCGATGGCCAAGTCTTTCCGCCCGCCCATCGCGAGATTCCCGCCCGGCTATTGCGGCTCGGCACGAAGAACTTGATCGTGGTGCAAGTCTACAATCACGACAACTTCAGCGGGATCCTCGCCGGGCCCGTCGCGCTCCAAATTGACCGGAATCCAGCGGCGCATCGCCTGACGCCGGGGCCGCTATCGTTCGTCCACGAGCAGACGTACCAGACTCCGTCCGGCCCCCTCCGGCAAACGCTGTTGGCCGGTTCACTTTCGCCAGGCGTTGTGATCGCCACGGAACGACCCGTCCTGCAGTTGTGGGGTTGGGAAGCCAAGGGGTTCCCGCTGCCTTCGACAATTCGGTTTGTCTCCGCCGAGGGCGTGCAAGTTGCTGAACTCGACAAGCCGAAACGATTGGCCGCCGGACAAGATCTGGCAGAGAATTGGGTGCTTTTGCAGTCTCAGGATCGGGACGTCCTGTTCATGCTTCCGCGGCGGCCGCGGGAAATCTTCTGGGAAAATAACAGTTTGGGATTTGCCGCCTTCGAGCTACGATATGAGCGGGGACCGGTTCAGGTTGCGCTCGTGGTGCTTCCCGCGGGAACCAACGTGGAAGATTGTCGCTTCTGGGCCCGGGCGCTGCGCCGCGTGCCGATCGCCGCCAGTGACGTCGTAACGTACGAGAACCCGGCAAATCCCCTTCAACGGTGCCACCACCTTCGCTACCGTTACCTGGACTTGGACGGTTTCGGTGCGCTGGAGCCGCTTACCGTCGCGCCACTTCCCATGCTGGCCTCCTACGCGCTGGAACACCACAATGCGCGGGTTCACGTGACGGATGCCCCGGCGACGCGATATCGATCCCGGTACGCGCCGTATCGAGTCGGCCCGCGCGCCGACCGCCTGATCTACAGTGCCGAGGCTGTTGATCGCTCGAAGGTGATGAAGGGAATCGGCGAACTGTTTCACAGCAAGCCGCCCGAGGTATTCCGGCGGATGGCCGATTGGGGTGCCGACCACGTCCGCTATGCCTGGGCCTTCCATGCCGGTTGGGACATGCCGCTGGTCCGGCACGTGGGTGGTCCGCTGATCGAAGACAACGAGGCCGTGTGGCAGCGCCTCGATCGAGTAGTCGACGGCTGCAACGCTGCCGGAATGCAAATGATGCTCACGTGGTTCTTCAATGAAGACTCCCCGCAGGCCGACGCCCGAAGCGCGGTGCGCAACAGCACGCGGTACTGGCGCCTGCGGCCCGAGGCTCAGAAGAACGCGTTCGAACTCTGGCGGCAGATCGCCAAACGCTACGCCGACAAGCCGCAATGGGCCATTTCCTACGACTTCTTCAACGAGCCTGCCTACATCAACCGTGACCATTGGAACGAGATTGTCCGGGAGTTGACTGCGGTGATCCGTTCGGTCAACAAGAACCACATGATCGTGTGGGAGTCGGCCGACGGCTGGGCACAACCGAGCTGGTGTCTTTGGATGCGGCCCAGCGGAGACCCCAACACGCTGTACAGTTTCCACCGCTACGGGAAGCACTGGGGCTACGCCTACGACGAATACTATCCAGGCTACAAGTGTACCCCAGAGGAAAAACACTTCGAGCCGTGGCTGGAGGCGATTCTATTTGGCATCCGACACAACGTTCCCATCCACTGCGGCGAATTCGGTGTTTCGATCATCCAACCAAACGACTGCGCGGCACGATGGCTCGACGATTACCTGGCCTTCTTCGAGCGTTTCGGCATCGGCTGGAATTGGTGGAATTACTCCGGGCAGAACATCTACCGTACGGGCCTGGTGGCCGGCGAGCGCGAAAGTCCCAACGTAGCCGTCCTCAAGAAGTGATTCCGCCAAACGGGCCGGGGGATCGAACACAAGTAGCCGGGAGCAGACAGATGACTAAAGTGAATCGACAATCCATCAGCAACGTATCGCCTATGCCACTCCGGAAACCCATGTCTCACCCGACGACCCGCCCGGCATGCTACATTACATGAAACCTCCGTTCGGTCTGAAGAAAGGACAGGATTTCACGTCCATGCCGGTGCCGGACTATTGGCGAGGCCCGCACGATACCTGGCATGGAATCAAGCTCGCCCGAAAGATGCGTGAAGCGAATATCGAGGTCGAGGCCGTGCTCGGAGGCACGGCTTCGACTCCGCACCAACTGGCCTTTCTGAAGAAACACTTCAACATGAAATAGGTTTGGACGACTTACAGCGCAAGAATCCTCGCGAACTGAGAGAACAGCTACAGCAGCGCATGAATGAGCCGAACGCAGAAATGCTTGTCAAGGCTCTTGAAGTCCTGGCGCGCAAACAACGCAAGAAACTGGAGGACGCTTCGTGGCAATCGGTAACGCGAGGCCCTTGAAGCCGAACGTCGGCGAATCGCTGCCGAAAGACAGCGTGCTTCGGTGATCGTCGAGACGATTACGCCTGCCGAGCGATCGTCGCTCTGCGAAACAAAATCCCTCTCGCGGGGGGGCTGCCTGCTGTGTTGCTGGTCGTGGGAACGGGCACTATACTCGGGCATGTGGCTCGCCGGCCTTGTGGCGAGGTTCAAAAAGCCGGTCGGCTTTTTGCCGCCGAGCTTCAACGGCATGTCAGGAGAAAGCCATGGCCCGTTATCCCCCAGCAAAAAGTAAGGCTTTGCAGGCTCACCGGAAAGCCTTTCGCGAATCGTTTGCCAGAGTTGAGGCCAGCCATACGCGGGCAGCCATCATCGTTGGCGGCCACGCCGTCGCCTACGTTCAAGCTCGTGTGGAAGCTGTACCCGCCGGTGATCGGGGCCGCCGCCGGGCTGAGCGTGCAGCGGGCGTCGCCCGTCTCGCGCGCGACGTCGGCTGCAGCCCGGAGTACGTCAATCGTGCGTGCAGCATTGCCGAGTTCGCCAGGCTCGTGCCTCAGGCAGCCAAGCTGCCCTACTACGCGATCCGCGAATTGGCTCGGGCGATCGATACGAATCTGACCGATGCCCGCTGGACCATGCCGGCTGAGCGGCAGAAGGCGGCCTGCAAGTACGTCACGAAGATCATTGGCAAGGTGATTGCAGAAGATATCATCCGACGTGCGGTGAACCATTGGAAATGTAGAGGCCCCACAAAGCTAGCCGCCAGTAGGTCGGCGGTCAAGCAGATCAATCCTTCACAGGCGGCCGCGAAGGCCCGATCTGCGCTGGACAGTTGCGTCAGGCGGGCTGATGCCCTGATGGAGTTGGGGGAACAGGTCGATATGGAGGACATCGTCGCCATCTTGTCGGGTTTCGCTAACCAAGTTGACTCTCAACTCCGTGTTGCTCGCGACAATGGCCAGCCCGTTAGCTGGGCGCACCCGAGCGTACAGACTTGGCAGCAACTGATCGCCAGGTTGGAGCGCCTCACCCACACGATGCAGATGATGGGAACCATGCCAGGCATCCATCTCCCACAATTCCAGGGAAATCCACAACCGAAGAACGCGGCGATGGCCCCGGAGTAATCCACCCAAATGGGTCGGCTGCAGCGATTCGACTCCGCTACCCGACAATCCATCGACGACGAAGGGGTCGATGCGTTGGCTCGGCAGCCGACGCGAGCGGTATGCGCCAACCCGTTGACGGAAATCGTACCGATTAACAACACAGGCGACGGGCGGTGAAACGGTCGAGCGACCCGGGCCCTGCCGTTGCCAGCCTTCTCTGCTCTCCGACGGTTCCCGGCCGGGGAAACAACTCCGGCACATATGTTCCCTGATTGTCGAGGGTCCATATTCAACACGTGCTGAAAGACCATTTAAGGAGCGGGAAATGAGCGTCAACGCTTGCGGGAGTCGAGGTGGCGGCCTGGGGACCGGGTGGATCCACCGACGCCACCTGGCGATGGTCGCCGTGTTGCTCGTCTGCCTCTGGGCTCGCTTCGGCGAGGCTCACGCCGCTGCAGCCGCGCCGCCGTCCACCACGTCGGCAACGCCCTGCGCCGTGTTGGCCGACGGGCGGGCAGAAGAGCCGGTCACCTCCATCGTCGAGGAGTACAATCGCCGCACCGGCTCGAAGGTGGTGGCGCGCTTCCTGCCCGCCGCCGAGTTGAACGCGCAGTTAAAGGAACGCAAGGCTGCATGCGACGTCGTCGTGTGCATGGCGGGGAAAGACGAAACAACAGTGGTAGCCGAGTTACCAGGCGCGAAAAAGGTGGCCTGGAAACATCCTGGCGGGCACCCGGTGTGGGCAGCGGCGGTGACGAAGCACGCGGAGGCGACCGACGTGTTCCGCTTCCTGGGCGGGCCGACGGGCCATCGCCTCTGGTCAGAGTCGATGGCGGGCTTCACGATCACCACGGGCAAGACGCACGCCGAGGCATTCGAGTGGGTCGTCGAAAATCGCATCAAACACACCTACCTCATGACCGCCATGCGGATGCTCCGCGAGATCGGGGGGATCCGCGAAGGTATCTGTATCGACGTCGGCTGCGGAACGGGCAATCTCGACGTCGAACTGGCCAAACGGTCGAAGTTCAAGATCATCGGCTTGGACATCGATCCTGATATGAAACCCTTGTTCGAAAAGCGGGTTCGCGATGCCGGGTTGCAGGATCGCCTGAGTTTCGTTACCGGCGATGCACAGGATATGCCCTTCGAGGACGACTATGCCGATGTGATCGTCAGCCGCGGCACGCTGATCTTCATACCGGACATTGGAAAATGTCTGCGGGAGGTCGATCGCGTGCTCAAGCCCACTGGGGTGGCTTTCTTGGGCGGGCGATACGTCTTCACGCCGCGGGCCTACAAGATATCGAACGAGAAGCTCAAGAAGATCGTCGAGCAGTGCGGCGTTCCCGGCGCCAAGATGGTCGACCAGCGCGGCCAGTGGGTCAAGATCGTTGGCCCGAAAGCGCCGAAGGAGGCCCATACGTTCCAAGGCAGTCCCTTCATGCTCGCCAACCGCTTCATTGCCGATTACGCCATCACCGAGGGCAAGGCCCTGCTGGTTTGCGGAAGTGACGGGGGCTTACAGCAAGCCATGCAACAGGGATTCGTGGAGCGGACGGACCTCGAGGTCACCGCCTTGTATCCTTCGGAGAAAGTGGTCACCGAAGCCGAAAAACGGATTAAGGAAGCAAAACTCAGCAACCGGATCACCTGTAAGGTGGGCACGCTGGTTGGCCTGCCGTTTGACGAGGGATCGTTCGACCTCGTTGCCGGAGTGGGCCCGGTCTTGATCTGGGACCACCGTGAGAAAAAGATGCAGGAGATCTACCGCGTGTTGCGTCCCGGCGGAGCCGCCCTGGTCGGAGGAAAATACCTGTACATGCCTGAGTCTCGCAAGGTCTCGAGCGAGACATTGCGCGCCGCCGCCGCCAAAACAGGCATTCCGTGGATCCGCATCTCAGATGACATGGGGCAATGGGTCGAGATTCGCAAAGGGATCAAGGACCGCGACTTTCGCGACTAGGTAAGGTCCCCACGGCCGTGACAATCCTTGATCGGTTACCTGTTTTGTTGCCGCGCTGGAAAGGAGGAGTAGGCGGAATCGGCTTGAACGAAGAGGTGTGCCGCCGTCACCTTGTGGATGGGTCGGGGTTCTTCGAGTAGGCAGGCGAATTCATGTCGACGATAGCGACGGTCATCTGATCGTTACTTCCTTCTCTTCGGCGTACTTCAGTTTGCATCGCAGAACACGGTGAGCGTACATGTCTGACAGGAAGAGCCAGTCCTTGTAGACCGCCATGCCCGACGGCCGCGCCACCGGGATCTCTGGGTCGATGACGATGTTGGTACCTTCGAGCTTCTTATCGCCGCCCCCGCCCTGGCAATCTGCGTTGCCGTACTTGCCGACGCGGATAATCTCGTTGCCCGCCTTGTCGATGGCCTTCACACAATAGAGGAAGGTGTCGGGGACCCAGACGCGCTGGTCGGCGTCGAGACAAATCTGCCCGGCAGGACACTCGGCGCCACAACCCCATGGTGAGAGGCCCGAGACCCCCGCGTAACTCCAGAGCTGGGGCCGCCCGCCCTCGCCGTCGCGGATGCCGCCTTCGGACGAGAATTTCAAGAGCCGGGCAGTGAGGCTGAATCGCTTGTTGTCCTCTGTTTCCGGATCGAGGTTCGCTTGCTCCGGCGTGAGGTACGAAAAGCCCAGCGGGCCGCCGTGGCGGACTCCCTTGGCGATGTTGCGCTGATGCGCGCCGTGATACATCGTGGCTTCAATCGTGTAGATGTTTCCGTCGCGGTCGACGGCCACGTCGTTCAGTCCCTGGCTGCGGACGAGATGCTTCTTCTTGAGCGTTCCATCGGGACCGAAGACGTCCACGCGGGTGCAGTTGTACTGGTTGCCACTGTCGAAAAGGTTGCCGTAGTGGAAATCGCTCCCCAGGAAGTCGGCCCCGCTCCACTTCTCGACCGTGTTGACCACGTAGATATCGCCGCTGGGCGCGACGAAGATGCCTTTCACGTCCCCGGGGGCGGTCTTGTTTCTGGCCGGCTCGTTGAATTCGACCGTGATATGGTCCCGGGCGCCAAACTTGAGCCGCTCGCCTGACGGGGAGAACTTCCATATCATCTCGGGGGTCTGCCGGCCGTTTCTCAGTGCGACGTACCAGTTACCGTCGGAGTCGACGCAGTTGTAATTGTTGACCGTACCATGGCCCCAAGGGAACTTTCGGCGCTGGAATGTTTTCCCCTCGACATCGCTGACGACGAAAGGATCCCATCCTTCGCCGCCGCAATCCTTGAGATAAAGCCGCCCGGCGGAGTCCACGCGCAGCATGTGCGGGAATTTGAGCGCGCGTGGGTTCTTCGCGGCTGCGACGATCGCCGATGGAATGTCCGTCTTCTTCGACGGGAAGTCGTTCTTGGCTACCTTCTCGACGAAAGTGCCGTCCTTCGCATACACCTTCACCGACTCGCCATCGAGTACGCAGATGTTGCTTGCGGCATCGACGGCCACGTCGTCCGGCCCTTGAAAGTGCTCTTCGTCGTCGCCCGCCTGGCGCACCACTTGGCCCCGATTATCCATGATGCGCACCGTCACGTCGGTGGGTTTCGTGACCGCAAACCGAATCTCATAGCCCGCCCCCGACTTGCTCACATTAGGAGTGCCGGAGATCAAGTGCGTCGCCGGGACGCCGTCTTGGGCCGGTCCTTGGATCTTGGCACTTGCCGCTGGCGTCAGGTTCAATACGACGCCAAGCGCTAACGTGATCCGCGATGGTACGATCATGATCCGCGCTCGCGCGTGAGTAAAATCGCCAAGGCGCTTCGCAGCCTTTCTTTTCTCGCCGGCGGGCTTCTTCTTTTTGGCAGGAGCCTTCCTCTTGCGCCTCTTTTCTCCGGCGCCTTCAACACGGGGTTGGCTTCCTCCGCAGGGCCGGCGACGATCTTCAGCGACGATTCGTCGACCGCGTGCCAGCCGTCCAGCACGCGCTTCAGGTAGATGTCGCGGTTGCGCAACCGCGGGATATCCATGAAATTCGCGGTGGTCCAGGCCACCAGCACACTTCGACCGTTGAACGCGACGGCAGTTCGCCCGCTGGGCCAGGTCCCGTCCTGTGTGCCCACAAAGCCTCCGGGAATGCCGGCGGGCCAACCGCGGTGATCCTTCCACTGTACGGCTTCAATCACCCACGGGACCTGACGGTCGGCCAAGGCGGCGTTGCCAAGGCGGTCCCGTTTCATGGCCGGCATCTCTGGCGACGTGCCCTCGGGCGTCACCGCCACGACCGGCGTCAGTTGCAAGTCAACCAGCGTCTTCGGGACGAGGTAACCGATACTGAACAGACCTTGCCCGACGCTACCGCCCCCTGGAGATCCTCAACGCCCAGGACAAGCTCGCCCAGAAGGCGATCGTGCTGGCCGTACAGCCGCTGATCGACCTTACGTTCGATGTGCGGTCCTTCGGCTTCCGCCCCGGTCTCGGCCGTGTACACCTTCACGGCTCGCTCCACCAGTTGCTGGTGAAAGCTGCGTATTCGCTGCCGGGCTTCTTCCTTATTGCCTTTGTTCAAGTCAGCTTTGACCAGACCTTCTAGCTTCGTTGCCTGCGAGTCGGCCCACGTCTCGAACATCTTGCATTGTTCTCTGGTCAGATTCTTGCCTTTCGCAGCCCAGTAGACACACTCTGGCGGGGCAAGCTCCCGAGGAAGGTCGACTTTGTCTGTCGCATAGAGTGGCAGGAACAGATTGTTCGCCCAGGGCGATCGCGTGGCGATCCAAGCCTTTGCACGCAACGGTGCTGGGGCTTGACTGCGTAAATGAACAATCGCGGTCGCCTGTGAGGAGGGGATGCTTCGCACATTGCCGACGCCCTTGCTGCGCAGCATGTCCTTGATCGTCTGCGGCGTGATCCGGCCATATCGCTCCGGGTTCGTCAGATACCCGCGGATTGCATCGTAGCGTTCTTTCCAGTGATATCTCCCTTCTACGAAATCGCGGCTCCAGTCAAAATCCTCCTTCGTCTTTATCCATTCTTCATCCAGCGCGTACTGGATGACGTCCGAGCCACGGTCGAACTTCTTGGTGATCGTCGCGGCGTTGGAGGCATTGTAGAAATCTTCCTTGATACGGCGAGCGACCCAATGGTGCCCTCCAGCGCATTCGACCACCCAAGCATCTTTCGGGTCGGCGACCACCCACACCTGGCCCTGGTCTTTGTCTTTCGCGTCGCAGGGGTATCCGTATTGTTCGATTAACTCTCCAATAAGCTCTGCGCCTTGCTCGGCTGATTTTGCCCGTTCCGCCACCAGGCGATTGACGTCAAAGAAATCGACGCCGTCGGGTTCGCTCCCTTCAACCTTGCCGCGGTAAATGCTGGCCGAGACGATTGCCACGCCCCATTCATTGATCGCGTGTGCCACTGACGGAACTTTCTTGTCCTTCGGTCGAAATCGGCAATGAACGTAGTTGTACGCCCAAGTCTGTGGTACTTGGGGAATCTCGCGGAACGACAATTCGACCTTTTCACCCGGCTGATGGGTCTGTCTGTCGACGTGCATGATCGGATAGGGTTCACCGGGAGTGGGGCCCCATTCATACAAACCGACCAAGATCAAAGAACCGTCCGCCGTGGCCTTTCCCTTAACGACAAACACCTCACAGGCGAAGGTCCGCATGGTGTTGTTCGCTGGAAACTCTCCAAAAAGAATTGGGCAACAGAAAACGATGACAATGGCAACGAGTACCGCGCCAACGCAATTGGCTCTCACCGTTTGCTCCTTCCGCTACTAGATTAGGACTGTATTGCGACTATACCGGAATGATACCACGAACCCGCTACTTCGCAACCACCTTCACCAGCATCCGGGACACGCGCGCAAAGCGCGTCGGTGGGATCGACCGAGAGCAGTTCGTCGTACCTAGCCAAGCCGCTTCGACGTGCGTCCGCGAAGTGTGGAAAACCCGGCTTGGATTAGTCAACCCTTGGCAAACAGATTCGCCATCGCTAGACTATATGGACTTTTCAGCCCCGGTTCAAAGCCACCGCCGTCCATAACGAAACGCACGCACTCATGAAAAACGCCCTGATCATCGCCCTGGCCGTTGAAACCATTTGTCTGGTCGCTTGCTTCCTGCCGTCGCCGTGTCATGCCGCGCCGGCAAAGGACCGCGTTCTGCTCGATTTCCCAAAGGTCCCGCATCCGGACGGTTGGAAGATCGACGGTTATGGGTTCGGCACGCGCACGCCGAACCCAAAGGAGCGGCAGAAGGCGGCACGTCCGTCGCGGAACCAGCAGCAGTTCCAATCGGGAAAGATGACGTCGTCGGAGTTCGTGATCGACACCGACTACATGGAAGTCACTTGCAGCGGCGTCTTTCATCCGACGCTTTGTGCAGTCCGTCTCATCGTGGACGGTGAGGTCGTTCGTTCCTGTTCCCCCGAGCCGAGTTCCGGGTTCCTGGGAAGAGGGCAGAAGCCTGGCAAGTACTGCTTCGATCTCCGGCCCTTGAAAGGGAAACAAGCGACGATCGAAGTCCGCGACGACCATGCCAATGGGTTCCTAAACCATGTGAAGATCGTCGCCACCGATCGGACACCGGCAGAGGGAACCAAGGTCATTACGGGCGCCGCGAATTGGTTGTCCGACCACTACGAAGCGACAATTGAAGGCGACTATTTGCTGCTCCCCGTCGGCCCGTTGGCTGGCACGCCGCTTCAGCCGGTAACACTTGAGATCGACGGCAAGGAAACCTTGGTCGTGGATCTGCCGTTGGCGTTTGGCTCGATTCCTATCGCCGGTTATCTGCCCCTCTACGACGTAACCGGCCACCAGGGGAAGAGACTGACGGTTTCATTTCACAGCTATGACGGCCGCGACGCCTCCAAAGCATCCGCCAAATTCCTAATCCAGCGGGAAATCCCCGGTCGAGAGGTTTCGGACGCCAAGCCTGCGTTTCATATCCACAACCGGATCGGTCTGCTCAACGACCCCAACGGCCTGTTCTACCTGGACGGCGTTTATCACCTCTTTCATCAATTTAATTACAATATCACAGCCTGTTCCTGGGCGCATTACACGAGCACCGACCTAATGCACTGGGAAGAGCGCCCCTTCGGCATCTTTCACGACGAACTCGGGTCAATGCATTCCGGGTCCGGGGCGGTCGACGTGATGAACACCTCCGGCTGGCAGACGGGAGACACGCCGCCGGTGGTCGCCGCCTACACCGCCTCGCGCGGGATGGGCGGCTCCGATAAGATCCAGATGCAGGGCATCGCTTACAGCATCGATGGCGGCAAGACCTTCACCAAGTACAAAGACAATCCGGTTGTTGGGGGGTCGCAAGTCCTCGCGCAAGGCTCCGACCACGCCCGCGATCCGAAAATCTTCTGGTTCTCGCCCATCAAAGGCCGCGATCCGCTTGCCAAAGACGGCTATTGGGTGATGGTCCTCTTCGAAGGCAGTTCGCACACGATCTACACCTCGAAAAACCTCAAGGATTGGGAGAAGCACGGCGGCGTACAGGGATTCCACGAGTGTCCGGAACTCTTCCCGTTGGCGATCGACGGCGACCCGGAAGAGATCCGCTGGATCATTTACGGGGCCAACGGCGGTTACCACATCGGCGCGTTCGACGGTAAGAGTTTCGAGCCCCACACAAGAGAGAAGATCCCGATGAACTACGGCCGATTCTACGCGGCCCAGACCTTCAACAACACGCCGCCAGGCCACGACGGTCAACCGCGCCGGATCCAAGTCGGCTGGCAAGGCGGACGCGAGGGACAGCTATCGACCCCCACCGAACTCACACTCCGCACCACGCCGCTGGGCCTGCGCGTCTGCATGCTGCCGGTCAAAGAGATCGCCAATCTTTACGCGCGTTCCGTGAAACTCGATGGCAAAACGCTCGCCCCCGGGGACGCCAACCCGCTGGCCGATCTCAAGGGCGGTCTCTACGACATCGACCTCGCGGCCGATCTTTCCGCAGCCAGGCAACTTGCGTTCACCGTCCGCGGCCGGAAGATCGCAATCCACGTCACCGACGACGGCCTCGCTCTGGGAAAACTAAAGGTCCCCGGTACGAAGAAGCTCGCACTAAGAATCATCGTCGACAACACATCGACCGACATCTACTTCGGTGAGCACGGCCTCTACCACATGCCCAGCACGAATAAGCCCTCGCCCGACAAAACCCTAAGCATCGCAGTCAGCGGAGGAGACGTCACCTTCGATAAGCTGGAAGTACATGAACTCAAATCAATTTGGGAGACGAAATGAACAGAACAAGCATCACAGTCCTCAGCGCTCTTCTGCTGACGGATCTTGCCACGGGAATCTGTCTTGGCGCACCGGAAAAACCCAACGTCGTCCTCTTCTTCATCGACGACTTGGGTTACGGCGACATCGGCCCGTATGGTTCAAAGATCAACAAGACTCCGAACCTGGATCGGATGGCGGCCGAGGGCCTGAAGTTCACGGACTTCTATGTCGCCTCGACCCAATGCTCGCCGTCACGGACCGCACTGATGACCGGTTGCTACGCCGAACGTGTCGGTATGGGGGGCAAGGTCTGTTTCCCGCTCAAGGCCAAAGCACTGCAGCCGGCCGAGTACACCATGGCCGAGATGTTCAAGGACGCCGGATACGCCACCGGTTGTTTCGGCAAATGGCACCTGGGCCATCGTGCCGGCTATTTGCCCAACGCCCAGGGGTTTGATGTCTACCAAGGGATCCCCTATTCCAACGACATGTGGGCACCGTACGACGCCGCGACGAAGACATGGAAGATCAAGGGCTGGCAAGTGCCTCTTCCCTGGATTGTGGATGGGAAGCCCGTGGCGGTGATCAAGGACGCGCAAGATCAGGGCTGGCTGACACACGCCACGACCCGGGCCGCGCTGAGCTTCATCCGTGAACAAGGGGCCAAGAAGAAGTCCTTCTTCGCGTATTTGCCTTACGCCGCGGTGCATCTCCCGCGCACCGGGCATCCTGACTTCCTCCCGCCGGACGCTCCTCCTTCCAGAGGCAATAAGACGGGCGCTGAGTTCAATGTCCATCTCAAAGCCCAGATTGAAGAACTCGACTGGGCGGTTGGCGAGGTATTCACCGCCTTGAAGGAACTAGAAATCGAGAAGGACACCCTTGTGATCTTCATGTCCGATAACGGCGGGTCGAGAGGCACGAGTACGGCCCCCTTGAAAGGCGGCAAAGGCTCCGTCTTCGAAGGCGGTCAGCGGACGGTGTTTCTGATACGCTGGCCGGAAACGATCCCCGAAGGGAAGACCAGTCACGAGATCGGGATCAGTTTTGATCTGCTGCCGACCTTTGCCAAACTCTGCGGCGGCAAGCTCTCGGAAAACAAGATCGACGGGAAGGACATCTCCGAGTTGTTTCTCAATCCCGACAGGGCTAAATCGCCGCATGAAGGTGTTGCGCACAAAG
>Ga0180429_10000596_pt1 | contig 31935 bp, 29 predicted proteins | sample SS_ome_FD_132428 | JGI IMG/M metagenome (GOLD analysis project Ga0180429, IMG submission 132428) | Hypersaline lake sediment archaeal communities from the Salton Sea, California, USA - SS_1_S_1 metaG | ecosystem: Environmental > Aquatic > Non-marine Saline and Alkaline > Hypersaline > Sediment ...
CGGCTGGGCTGCGCTTGATTCGACTGCAGCCGCCCCCGAGCCACTCACTCCCGCCGAGGCAAGACGACACGTCCCAGCTCCGCGTTCATGATGAAACGAGCACGCGCGTATCCCCTGCGAGCAACGCGATCCGAGGGAGCGAGGCGGGGTGTCTCACGGCGAAATCAAGCGCAGGCCCGCACCCCATCCCCGCTAGCGGGCCGAATGGCCAGCTCGAATCACGAGATCGACGAAGCCCCGCCTATGAAGGCCGAGCCATTCGCCGTGGGGCGCACCGCCTCGCGACTCGGCACGGCAGTCACGCCGGATGCGTGCGTCGAAGCCAAGCCATTCGCCGTGGGGCGCACCGTCTCGCGCCCGTGGCACGGCCCCCACCCGGATGCGTGCGTCGAAGCTAAGCGTCTCGAGCCGCCACGCCCTTGAACAGCAGATCCACCGCGTGGTGCATCGACTGCCGGAGGGCGTCGTCGGTCACGAGGCCGTTGGCCCAGGGAATGCGGGCGCCGTTCGAGACGTGGAAGAGCACGCGCGCCGTCTCGAGGACGTCGATGTCGCGGCCGAGGTGGTGCTTCTGACGGCCTCGCTGCAGGATCTCCATCAGCAGGCCGATCGTCCGGTCGTAGAGCTGCAGGACGCGCTTCGCGACCCGCGCCTCGGTCTTCGTCGTCGCGCGCAACGCGATCGTGGTGAGGTCCCGGTCGGCGACCAGCAGCGCGTGCTGAACGTCGAAGAAGTCGCGGAGCCGCACGTCCGTCGGCCGGTCCCGATCGTCCGCGGCGCGGAAGCGCGTCCAGGCTTCCTCCTGCATCTCCGAGAGCTCGTCGATGAGCAGCTCTTCCTTGGAGCGCACGTGGCGATAGATCGAGCTCGCTCCCATCCCTGCCCGCTCCGCGATCGCGCGCAGCGTCGCCCCGTCGAAGCCGCGCTCCCGGAAGAGCTCGCGAGCGGCCTGCCGGATCCGCGCTCGACTTCGTCGGCCCCGAACGAGCCGACCGTCGTCGGCGCGGAGGCGCGTGCGTTGACCACTGGCCGCCCGGGGCGAAGCCGGCTGCCCGGTGCGGGGCGTGCGAGCGACCTGGGGGGCGGCCTGCCCCTGGGTTCCCGACACAGCGGAGTCGGGAGACGAAAGACTCGTGCTCATGGCGCGAATTCCGATCGTTCCGGATTCAGGGGCGGAGGGCCCCGAATGCTGTGGGGGGAGCCGCCCGGGAGACGACGGCGAAACGTCGCGCGGCCCGGGCTCGGCGAACAGGATCGCATAGAAGCGGAGATTCGTCAGCGCGGTCGCGGGAGATCGGGGCCCTCCGGCGGAGCCGGGCCGTCCACGCCTCGGCCCAGGCCCCAGACCGGCAGGCCGAGCACGCGCTCCTCCGCCCGGATCTCGAAGCCATGCGCCCGGTAGAAGGACACGCTCTCCGGGCGATCGCATTCCAGAGCCAGGGGGGCCGGGTCCCGCGCGACGAGATCCCCGATCGCGCCGAGCAGCGCCGCGCCGAGGCCGCGGCCCTGGCAGGCCGGCTCGACGCCGAGGACCGCCACGTACCAATGGGGCCCCTGAGGCCGGTGGTCGGGCACGCCGGCGGTCACGTCAGCCCACGCCGCCATGGCGGCCCTGCCCTGTAGGAATAAACACTCGACCTGCCGACGCAGCGACGGCGTGGGCAGCGCGCGCTCCCCGGGCGGCACGAGGACGAAGCCGCCGACCACCCCCGAATCGAGGGCAATCACCCTCGAAACGAGCCGGTCGCCGTGGTCGAGAACGAGCGAGCGGAGCCCGGCGGCATTCGCCCGAACCCGCCGGTCCGGATCGGGGCCATGGATCCGCACGTTCATGGGGTTGTCCCGGAACGCCCGGGCGAGCACGCCGACCAACGCACGGCGCGAGTCCCGATCCGGCGCGGTGACCACGCCGCCTCGGGACTCGCGATCAGGGAAAGCCTCGCCGTCCAGTATCATGCGCGGCCATGCTACCGGCTCGTCCGACCGCCCGCGTCCTCGCCCTCGTTCTGCTCGCCGCCATCGGGGGCGCGCCCTCGTCCGCGCCGGCGCGCACGGGCGCTCCGGAGACGCCGCCCTACCAAGACGTCACGGTGTTCGTCGCGAAGCAGATCGTCACGATGGAGCCGGGGCTGCCCGAGGCGACGGCCGTCGCCGTCGAGGGCACGAGCGGACGGATCATCGACGTCGGGAGCCTCGAGACGATGGCGCCCTGGCTCGAAACGGTGCCCCATGAGATCGACCGCCGGTTCCGGAAGAAGGTCCTCCTCCCCGGCTTCGTCGACCCGCACGTCCATCCCTTCCTCGCGGGCAAGCTCCTCACCGTCGACATCGCCGCCCCGGAAGACTGGAACCTGCCGAGCGGCCGCGTCCCGGCCGTCACCGATCGCGAGGCGTTCCTCGCTCGCTTGAAGCGCCTCTCCGCCGCCTGGCCCCACGAAGACCTGCCGCAGATCGTCTGGGGCTGGCACCGACTCTGGCACGGCGACTTCGCCCGCGAGGACCTCGACGCCATCGCGCCGGACAAGCCGCTCCTCCTCTGGCATCGCTCCTACCACGAGATCGTCGCCAACTCGAAGGCGATGGCGATGATCGAGGTCCCGGACGAGGCGCTCGAACGCTTCGGGGAGCAGATCGACCTCGAGCGCGGGCATTTCGCCGAGATGGGCATGGGCGTCGCGAACATGGCGATCGCGCCGCTCACCGAGACGCCCGAGAAGATCGCGGAGGGGCTCGAGACCTTCCGCGTGCTGATGCAGCGCGGCGGTGTCACGACCGCCGCCGACATGGTGGCCGGCAGCACGATCGGGATCGACGTCGAATGGGAGGCCTCGAAGGCTCATCTCCAGGGCGAGGACGTGCCGTTCCGCACACTCTTCATCCACGCCCCCGCCGGCTGGCAGATCGCGATGGGCGAAGGCGCCGCCGCGAAGTTCGAGACGATCCGGAGCGAGGCGAACGAACAGCTGCGCTGGCCCCGCGCGATCAAGTCCCTCGCCGACGGCGCCTTCATCTCCCAGCTCATGCGCATGGGTCCCCCCGGCTACCTCGACGGGCACGAGGGCGAGTGGATGATCCCGCCCGGGCTCCAGTACGGCGTGGTCGAGCCGTGGTGGAAGCAGGGCTTCGACGTCTACTACCACGTGAACGGCGACGAGGGGCTCGACGTCGTGCTCGACGTGTTCGAGCGCCTGAAGACCGAGCACCCGCGGCCCGACTTCCGCTTCAGCCTCGAGCACTTCGGCATGTCCCGCGACGACCAGGTCGATCGCCTCGCGCGCCTCGGCGGCGCCTCCGTCTCGATCAACGGCTACTACGCGCACTACTTCGCCGACAAGTACGCGCGCCACGGGCTCGGCTACGCGCGTGCGTCGCAGATGACCCGGTTGGGCTCGCTGTCCCGAGCGGGCGTCCGATTCACGATGCATTCGGACTGCCCGATGGGCCCGCTCGAACCGCTGCTGGCGGTCACGACCGCGGTCACGCGCCGAACCCAGGAAGGCCAGATCATGGCACCGGAGCAGCGGGTCACCGTCGACGAAGCCCTGCGCGCGGTGACGATCGACGCCGCCTGGAACCTGCGCCTCGACGACGAGATCGGGAGCATCGCCCCGGGCAAGAAGGCCGACTTCGTCGTCCTCGAGAAGAATCCCTACGACGTCCGACCGGACAAGATCAAGGACATCGGCGTCTGGGGCACGATCTACGAAGGGCGCGTCTTCCAGGCCCCGTGAGGGGGCGACGACGGGGCCGCGGTCCCGGGCGCGCCTTGAGTTCTCCTGCCTCCTGGCCGATTCAATAGAGCGGCGAGCCCCCGTCCGTCCCCAACACGAACCCGGAGCAGCGCATGTCCATGGAGCAGGGAGATCCGACCGTCTGCCGCTTGCGCTTCCAGCACGAGGGGCGCGACCGCGTGTTCACCGTGGGCGACCGGCCGATCGTGGTCGGACGATCCCCCGATACGGATCTCCACCTCGCCCACGAGAGCATCTCCCGTCAGCACGCCCGCATCGCCCACGACGACGAGGGCTGGGTCCTGACGGACCTCGACAGCAAGAACGGCTCCCGGGTGAACACCTTCCACGTGACGGAGCAGGTCCTCCGCAACGGCGACCGCCTCGACCTCGGCTCGATCCGCATGTTCGTCGAGATCGGACCCGAGTCGGCCGCCTCCCGCGCCCGCGTGATCTTCGAGGAGAAGAAGGCGCCGGCGATGCACACCGAGGTGCTCGATCTCCAGGGACTCGACCACCTCCTTCAGGCGGCCGGCGATCGTTCCGTCGCGCCCTCCCCCTCGCCCTTCACCGAAGAGGACGTGCTGGCGGGGATCGACGACGACCTGCTGCGGACGCCCGTGCCCGAGGCGAGCACCAGCCCCGAGCTCCTTCGGCTCGTCTCGGAGTCCGCCGAGAGCCTGCTCTCGTGCACGACGCTCCCCGAGACCCTCGACCGCATCCTCTCCCTCGTCTTCGCGAACATCCCCGTCGAGCGCGGCGTGATCTGCCTCTACGACGACGAGTCCGGCGGCATCGAGCCGATGGCGATGCGCAATCGCGAGGGCGTGCCTGACGCGCCGATCGCGATCAGCACGAACATCATCGGCGTCGCGATCGAAGAAAAGCAGGCGGTCCTGATCAAGGACACCGCGATGGACGAACGCTTCGGCGGGGCCGAGAGCGTGATCATGATGGACATCCACTCGGCGATGTGCGCACCGCTGCTCCGTGACGACAAGGTGAGCGGGTACATCTACGTGGATCGGCAGTCCGCGGCGCATCCCTTCGACATGGCCCAGCTCCAGGCCCTCTCGATCCTCGCGCTCCTCGCCGCGATCGCGGTCGAGCAGGCGAGTCTGCGCGACGACGTACGACGCGAGCAGGAGCGACGCGTCCGCCTCGCCCGCTACAGCTCGCCGGCGGTCGTCGAACGGATCCTCGCGGACCCCGAAGTCGGCATGGGCAGCATGGTCGCCGACGAAGGCGACGTCTCGGTCCTCTTCGCCGATCTCACCGGCTTCACGACGATGGCCGAGCGGCTCCCGCCCTCGGAGGTCGTGCTGATCCTCAACCAGGTCTTCGAGCGCCTCACGAGCGCAGTCTTCGCCCTCGACGGCACCCTCGACAAGTTCCGCGGCGACGGCATGATGGCCTTCTTCGGCGCGCCGCTCCCGATGGCGGACCATGCGGAGCGCGCCGTCGAAGCCGCACTCCAGATGCAAGAAGCCCTGGCCCGCCTGAACGAGGCCCGCGAAGGCGTCCGCCCGATCAAGATGCGCATCGGCGTGAACTCGGGCTCCGTCGTCGTCGGCGACATCGGCTCGCCGGCGCGCAAGGACTACACGGTGATCGGCGACGTGGTGAACATCGCGAGCCGCCTCGAGTCCTCCGTCGCGCTCCCGGGCCAGGTCGTGATCGGCGAGTCGACCTGGGAAGCCATCCGCCACGCCTACACCGCCGAAGCCCTCGACGAAGTCATGCTGAAGGGCAAGCGCAAGGGCGTCCGGCCCTATCGGGTGACAGGACGGATCGGCGCGGACATCGGGCCGACGCGGGCGCTCTAGCCGCGCGGGGCGTCTTCAGTCGTCCGCGGCCCAGTAGCCCGACATCAGCTCGGAGCTCCAGCCAGGCTGCCGGGTCTCGCTCCGCGGGGCGAACTCCGTCATGTAGGGCTTCAGGTCGAGGACCGGCGTCCCGTCGATCGCGTCGAGGCCCCGCACCCGAAGCGTGAGCCCTTCGACCGTGATCAGCTCGCAGGTCGTGATGCCGATCCGATTGGGTCGCCCCTTCGCGCGCTGGGCAAAGATTCCGACCTTCGGCCATGCCTCGTTGCCCCGCGGATGACGGCTTCCGAGGTTGACCTTCGCCTCGTCGACCCGATCGAAGTGGAAGACGACCTCGATGTGAGAGAAGGCGTCGAGCCCGGCGAGGACCTCCGGGCCGAAGCGCGCGGCGTCGAGGGTGATCGTCGACTCGATCGCACCCCAGTCGTCGTCGATCGCTTCGGTACGCGGGCAGGCGACTGTGCCGATCGGTCGCAGGGTGATGGGATCGCTCATGGTCGGGTTCCTCCGGATCGGGCGGGAGTCTACGCCGAGCGCGCAGGGCGGCCCCCCTCGAATCGCGGCGCGCAGACCCCCGCCGTATAGTAGGGCCACCGCCGGAGCCCCCGAACGAAGACTGCCCCGAGAGACGATCCCATGAGCACGAACGAAGAAATCGCGAACCGAGGCCTCGACGTCCTGGTCGGAAACTACGCGCCGCAGCCCATCGCCCTGGTGCGGGGCGAGGGCTCGTGGCTCTTCGATGCCGAGGGCAACAAGTTCCTCGACCTGATGGGGGGCATCGCGACGGCGACCCTCGGCCACGCGAACCCGAAGCTCCAGGCCGCCCTCGCCGACCAGGCGAGCAAGCTGTGGCACGTGTCGAACCTCTACACGACCGAGCCCCAGATCCAGCTCGCGGAGCGGATCACGTCGAGCTCCTTCGCGGAGGCCGTCTACTTCTGCAATTCGGGGGCGGAGGCGAACGAAGCCGCGCTCAAGCTCGCGCGACGCCACCATCACGACCGGGGCGATCCGCGCCACGAGATCATCGCCTTCGAAGGCGCCTTCCACGGGCGGACGCTCTTCACCGTGACCGCGACGGGAACCCCCGCCTACTGGGAAGGCTTCGGGCCGATGGTCCCGGGCGTCCACCACGCGACCTTCGGCGACCTCGACTCCGTCCGCGCACTGCTCTCGGAGAAGACCGCGGCGATCCTCGTCGAGCCGATCCAGGGCGAGGGCGGCATCCGGACGCCCCCCGCCGGCTTCCTCCAGGGCCTTCGTGACCTCGCCGACGAGAACGGCTGCCTGCTGATGTTCGACGAGGTCCAGGTCGGCATGGGCCGGACCGGCACGCTCTTCGCCCACGAGCAGGAAGGCGTCACGCCGGACGTCATGACCCTCGCGAAGGCACTCGGCGGCGGGATCCCGATCGGCGCGATGGCGACGACCCGCGAGCTCTCGCGCGCGCTCATCCCCGGCACCCACGCGTCGACCTTCGGCGGGAACCCGCTCGCCTGCGCCGTCGCCTGCGCCGTCTTCGACGAGCTCGCCGGGGGCGTGCTCGACCACGCCAAGGCGATGGGCGAACGGCTCGGGGACGGACTCGCGGAGATCGCCGCGGCCGCGGGAACGGACCGGGTCGTCGAAGCGCGTGGACGCGGACTGCTTCGCGGCCTCGCCATGCAGGAAGCGCCCGGCGCGATCATCGACGCCTGCCGCGAATGCGGCGTGCTCGTGATCTCCGCCGGCGGGAACGTGCTGCGACTCGCTCCGCCGCTCACGATCCTCCCCGACGAGCTCGATCACGGGCTCCGCATCCTGCGCGACGTCGTCCTCGAGCACGCGTGATGTCGGAAGCCCCGGGACCTCGCTGGTTCCATCGTTCGTGCTCGATCTGCGAGGCGAGCTGCGGCATCCGCATCCTGGCCGATCGCGAGAAGCGCGAGGTGCTCCGCATCGAGGGCAACCCCGAAGACCCGATCAGCCGCGGGCACGTCTGCCCCAAGGTCACGGCGATGAAGGGGGTCTTCGAGGACCCGGACCGGATCAAGCGACCGATCCGGAAACGCGCGGACGGAAGCTGGGAAGAGATCTCCTGGGAGGCGGCCTACGACTACGCCGCCGAGCGGATCGGCGCACTCCAGGCGGAGCACGGCAACGACACCCTCGGCGTCTACATCGGTAATCCCTCGGGCTTCGACGTCGGCTGCCTGATCTACAACCGCTTCATCCTCGAGTCGCTCCGAACGCCGCGCATGTTCTCCGCAGCGACGATGGATCATTTCCCGAAGCTCTACACGTCGCGGGTCCTCTTCGGGAAGGGGTCGATCCTGCCGATTCCGGACGTGGACCGATCCGACTACTTCCTGTGCCTCGGCGGCAACCCCGTCGTCTCCCAGGGCAGTCTGATGTCCGCGCCCGGCATCAAGAAGAAGCTTGCGGCGATCCAGCAACGCGGCGGGCGCGTCGTCGTCGTCGATCCGCGACGGACGGAGACGGCCGACGTCGCCGACGAGCACGTGTTCATCCGCCCGGGGAGCGATGCGTTCTTCCTCTTCTCGATCGCGCACGTGCTCTTCGAGGACGAGCGCGTACGACTCGGTCGCTTCGCCGACTTCACCGACGGCGTCGAGGAGGTCCGTGCGCTCGCGGCGGAGTTCTCACCGGAAGCGACGGCCAAGGCCACCGGCATCGACGCCGAAACGACCCGCCGGATCGCCCACGAGCTCGCCGATCACCCCCGCGCCTGCGTCTACGGTCGGATCGGCACCTGCACCGTCGAGTTCGGCACCCTCGCGAGCTGGCTCGTCGACGTCGTGAACATCCTGCTCGGCCGCTACGACGAGCCGGGGGGCATGATGTTCCCGCGCCCCGCGACGGGCCAGCACGAGCCGGGGAATCCGATGCCCCCGATTCCGATCGGTCCCTACAAGACGGCGGCGCGCGGACTCCCGACCGTCGACGGTCATCTCCCCGCCTCGGCGTTCGCGGAGGAGCTCGATCCCGAACGCGCGGGAGAGCGGCGCGTGCGGGCGCTGCTCGTCACGTGCGGGAACCCGGTGCTCTCGATGCCGGAGGGCGACCGGATCGCGCGCGGCCTCGAAGGCCTCGACTTCATGGTCGCCGTCGACATCTACCTGAACGAGACGACGCGGCATGCGGACCTCATCCTCCCGACCGCGCCTCAGCTCACCCACGAGAACTTCGACTTCCTCTGTCAATCGACCGCCGTCCGCAACCACGTCCGCTACGGCGAGCAGGTCTTTCCGCCGGAACCGGGCGAGAAGCGATCCTGGGAGGTCTACCTCGAGCTCGCCGCCCGGCTGAACGGCGCGGATCCCGGCGAGTACGACGACGCGCACGTCCTGCAGAACGCGACGCGCTTCGCGGGCAAGCTGGGCCTCGATCCGGGCGACGTCGTCGAGGCCCTCGGCGAAGAGCGCGGACCGATGCGGATCGTCGAGCTGCAGCTGCGCTGCGGGCCCTACGGCGATCACTTCGGGAAGCGCCCGGAGGGGCTCGACCTCGCGAAGCTCAAGGCCGCCCGCGCCGCCATCGACCTGGGTCCCCTCGAGCCGCGCTTCCCGGACATCCTGCGAACCGAGGGACGCCGCATCGACCTCGCGGATCGCCGGATCGTCGACGACGTCCCCCGGCTCGCGGCACGTCAGGCGGCCTTCGAAGACCCGGACCGTCTCTGCCTCGTCGGACGGCGCCAGGCGCGCGGGATGAACTCGTGGCTGCACAACCTGCCGAACCTCGCCCGAGGCAAGGCGCGCTGCACCCTGCTCGTCCATCCCGAGGATGCGACCCGCCACGGCATCGTCGACGGCGGCCGGGTCCGCCTCCGATCGCGTGCGGGCGCGCTCGAAGTCGAGGTCGAAGTCAGCGACGAGATGATGCCGGGCGTCGTGAGTCTGCCCCACGGCTTCGGGCACAGCGCCGCGGGCACCCGACTCACCGTCGCCCGCGAGAAGCAGCCGGGCGTGAACGCCAACGCCCTCACCGACGCCGAGCCCCTCGACGTGCCCTCCGGAACCAGCATCGCGAACGGGATCCCGGTCGAGATGGAGGCCGTCTGATCCCGCCGCGACGTCAGGCGTCCCTGCGGCTCCGCATGAACGCGAAGACGACGACACCGACGGCGACCGTCCCCAGCCCGAAGGCCGCCTCCAGCGGTTCGCGCAGGACGAGGAAGGCGCTGCTGCCGAGCGTCGCACCGATGAACACGAGCGGCACGATCGGCGCGCCCCAGACCGGCGGCCCCTCGAGGCGTCGTACCGACGGGAGGAAGAGGGTCGCGACCGTCGCCGCCGCCGAGAGGCCGAGCAGGAAGCCGGCGTAGTCGAGGAGCTCGCGCAGATCGGCGACGAGGTAGGCCGCGACCGCGAGCGCGACCTGCAGCGCGATCGCCGGGCGCGGGCTCTCGTCTCCGCCCGCGAGCACCGACGGGAGCCAGCCGTCGAGCGCCATCTGTGCGTAGACCCGCGGCCCGACCATGACCATCGCCGAGATCGAAGTGAAGAGCCCGAGGGTCACGATCCCGGCGAGGGCGGCGCGCGCCCAGGGTCCGCCGAGCGCCTCCGCCGCGACCGCGCCCACGTCTGCGCGCCCGGCCAGCGATTCGACCGGCGCCGCGAGGACGAAGACCGCGTTGAGCGCCACGTAGAGGAACGACACCCCGAGCGTCCCGAGCACGAGCGCACGCGGGAGGGTCCAGGCCGGACGCGCGAGCTCCCCAGCGACGTAGACGGCCGCGTTCCAACCGGAGTAGGCGAACGAGATCCAGACGAGCGTGACCGCGAAGGCCGGCAGATGGAATCCCGGCGAGGCCACGACGACGGAGGTCTGGGAGGCCTCCAGCCGCGCGAGCACCCAGGCTCCGAGCACGAGGAAGAGCCCGATCGCGACCAGCTTCGCCGCGACGGCGCCGCTCTGCAGGCGGAGCCCACCCGCGCGGCTCGCGGCATGCAGCGCCCCACAGGCGACGATCGCGACGGCGCCGAGCCCCGGCACGGGCAGCGTCACGCCGAGCGCGGCCGCCAGGTACGCCTCGAAGCCGTGCGCGGCGACGGCGATCGGGGCCGTGAAGCCGGCGAAGAGCGAGACCCAGCCGGCGAGGAAGCCGAGCAACGGATGGACGGCCCGAGACAGGAACAGGTACTCGCCGCCGTTGCCGGGAAGGCGCGCGGCGATCCCGGCATAGGAGAGCGCGCCGCAGAGCGCGATGGCGCCGCCGACGATCCAGGCGAGGATCACCTGGGCCGGGGAGCCGAGGTCCGCGAGCGCGAAGCCCGAGGTCGTGAAGGCACCGACGCCGATCATGTTGCCGGCGACGAGCAGCGCCGCCGCGCGAAGGCCGATTCCCTCCGGTCGTTCCGCGCTCATGCCAGGAGCCCTCGCACCGCGAACTCGATCGCGTTCGACCGGGCCCGCTCGGGGTCGTATCGCTCGGGCGCGCGGTCCCAGTGGATGTGGACGGCCCAGGTCGTGCAGATCTCGATCACCATGCGGGCGGCGAGACGCGTGTCCTCGAAAGCGCGGAATCCACCCGACGCGGATCGTTGCCGAAGGTACGCCTCCATCGCCGCACGCACGTCCTCACGACCGTGCGTCTGCCAGAGCTGCGCGATCTCGGGATGGTCCATGCAGCGGTCGAGCAGCTTGATGCCGAACCGATTCGCGTACATCAGGTCGAAGAGCTCGCCGACGATGCCCCGGGCCTCGGCGACCACGTCGACGGTGACGGCCGCCGTCATCGCAGCCTCGAGTGCTGGAAGACGCACCTGCTGCCCGACGCTCTCGGCCACGCTTCGCGCGATCTCGCCGAGCGGTGGCGCCGGAAGCGGCAGGGGATCCGGAAGCGGAATCGGCTCGTTCGCGTCCGCGTTGGCGAGACAGAGCGCGAAGAGCGCGTCCTTGCTCTCGACGTAGCCGTAGAGCGTTCCCTTCGCGACCCCGACCGCCTTCGCGACGTCGGCCATCTGGGTCCGGTGGTAGCCGGCTTCGATGAAGACCCGGGTCGCGCCGCGCACGAGATCGTCGAAGCGATCCTCCGGGATCCTTCGTGCCACTAGCGGCTCGCGCCGAAGGTGTCGGGGCTCGCGTCCTCCAACGCGAAGACCTGGAAGCTCTGCGCCGGCAGGAAGTCGTAGGCCGCCACGCGCACGTAGCCAGCTTCGCGCATCTCGCTCGCGATGAGGGCGGGCTCCGTCCAATGTCCGGACGACTGGAACCACGAGATCGGGGCGGGTGCATCGGGCCGATCGTCGAGATGCACGATCCGCGCGCCCGGCGAGAGGTCGGCGTGCAATCGTCTGAAGTACACGACGCGATCCTCGATGTGGTGATAGGTCAGGCAGGTCATCGCGACGTCGATTGCTCCGTCCGGGAGTCCCGGGTCGTCGTAGGCACCGTACACGACTTCGACGTTGTCGAAGCCTTCGTGGGCCACCCATTCCTCGAGGGCACCTACGAGGCCGGGCTCGACCTCCACGGCGTAGACGCGACCCGTAGGGCCCACCGCTTCGGCCAGACGAGCAATCCAGTATCCGCTCCCAGCCCCGATCTCCGCGACACGATCGCCAGGCCGGAGGTCGAGCACCTCCATCACTCGCTCCGGATGTTGCCAGCCGTCCCGGCCGGAAGTGATGACCCGCGCGACATCGACCTTCGCGAGGCCTCCGCCGCAGCCGACCGAGGTCAGCACGATCGTGAGCCAGAGGAAGAGGGGAACGAACTTGATCATGGGAAGTCTCCTGAAACGGGCGAACCGCTTTATTTAACCGACTTGTTCGGTCATTTAAAAGACCTGGGCCTGTGACCATGCGTCAGGTTCCGCCGGGTGACCCAACCCACACCGACCAACGTCTTCGGTCTCCCTCGCTCCTGGCAGGTGGTGCAGGCGGGAGTTCCGCAACTTTGGCGACAAGTCCCTCGAATCAGATCGATTCGCGGGTCTCCGCAGCCGCAGGCCGACCGCCAACCGATCTCAGGGCCGCGGAGCTCCGGTCCGCCCATCCCCATCCCGGTATTCACGGGGCGGGCCGGAAGGCAAAGACCGAATCTCGATGCGTCGGGGGTCGCGCCACGACCGTGAGACCCCGGACACAGCGCGCGGATCGCTAGGCCACCCGCGCTGCGATGAATCCGACGTAGCCCACCAGGAGGAGCCATCCCTCCGCGTGGGTGACGCGGCGTCCGCCGTACGTGGAGCACACGACCCAGAGCAGGACCGCCATGGCGACGACGGCCAGCAGATCGAGCACCCCGTTCGCCGGCACCGAGACGGGGCGGATCGTCGACGTCGTCGCGAGGACGAAGAGCAGATTGAAGATGTTCGAGCCGACGACGTTGCCGACGGCGAGATCCGTATCCCCTTGCCGGGCCGCGATGATGCTGGTGCTGAGCTCGGGCAGGCTCGTCCCGACGGCGATGACGCTCAACCCGATGAGGGCATCGGAAACCGAGAGCGCCTCGGCCAGGCCGGTCGCACCGGCGACCGTGAGCTGGCCGCCGACCGTGAGCAGCCCCAGTCCGACGACGATCAAGGTGATCGCCCGCAGCACCGAAGCCTGCGGACGGATCCGGTGCTCCTCGAGCTGCTCGATGAGCGGGTCGACTGGCCGCGACCGCAGCGTGTCGCCGATCGTGTAGTACAGGAAGACCGCGAAGAAGAGGAAGAGCAGGAGCCCGTCCGCGCGATCGTAGGCATTCACGTCCGAGCCCCCGATCGAGTCGACCCCCATCACCAGCACGGCGAGGCTCGCCAGCAACATCATCGGGATCTCGCGCGTGATGATCACGCCCTGGATCTCGAGCGGCTTCACGATCGCGGCCACTCCGATGATCAAGCCCACGTTGGCGAGGTTCGAGCCCATCAGGTTCCCGAACGCGACCTCGCCGCTCCCGCGGATCGCGGCGATCACGTTGACCGCCAACTCGGGTGCGCTGGTGCCGAACGCGACCACCGTCAATCCGATCACGAGGGTCGAGACGCCCATCGCGACGGCCAGCGCGCTCGCACTCGAAACGAGGGTCCGGCCGCCCACGACCAGCAGAACGAGTCCACCCGCCAGCTGGAGGCCGTCGACGATCAAGCTCCGGCCCCGCACCCGACACGGCGTCCCGGACCGAGCCGGTCCCGTCTGCTGGGCCGCCGAGTCATCGCCCCTTCCAGCTCGGCGGCCGCTTCTCGGCGAAGGCGAGCGGTCCCTCCACGAAATCCTCGCTCTTCACCATGTCCCGGATCGCGGGATACTTCGCGGCCATCGCGTCCTCGACGGCGCCGTGTCGCAGTCCGTCCATCGCCGCCTGCTTCGTCGCGCGAACGGAGAGCGGCGCGCAGGCCGCGATCTCGTCGGCCCATCGGCGCGCCGTCGCCATCAGCTCGGCCGGCGCCACCACCTCGTTCACGAAGCCCAGGCGCTCGCCCTCTTCCGCGGAGACGCGGCGCCCCGTCAGCATCATGCCCATGGCACGCTTCAGTCCGATCTGGCGCGGCAGGCGGTGGACCCCGCCCGCCAGCGCGGCGAGGCCGACCTTCGGCTCCGGGAGCGCGAAGACCGCGTTCGACGAAGCGATGATCAGATCGCAGGCGAGCGCGATCTCGAAGCCCCCGCCCATCGCGACGCCGTTCACGGCCGCGATCACCGGTTTGGTGTTGTCGTAGCGATCGGTGAGACCGCCGAAGCCGCTCGCGGGCCCCGGCTTCATCTCGCCGCCCGCCTCCTGGGCCTGGTACTTCAGGTCGTTGCCGGCCGAGAAGGCGCGGTCGCCCGCGCCCGTGATGATCGCCACCCAGAGCTCGGGGTCCGCGACGAACTCGTCGAAGACCGTGGCGAGCTCCTCGTTCGCCATCCAGTGGAGCGCGTTCATCCGCTCCGGACGATCGATCGTCACCGTGAGGACGTGCCCGTCGACCTCGGTCGTGCAGAACTCGCGCTTCGTCGTCTCGCCCACCGTGCCCCTCCTCCGGCCTCGCGCCTAACGCGCGCGCCGCGACTCGACCTAGCGGCCCCGCCGCTTGCGGACCGCCTCGGCCAGCTCGTCGAAGATCGGCTCCGTGCGCTCCCAGCTCATGCACTTGTCCGTGATGCTCTGGCCGTACACGAGGCCCTCGCGGCCCTGGGATTGCGAGTGCTTCTGGTTCCCGTCGAGCAGGAAGCTCTCCATCATCAGCCCGAAGATCGCCTCGTTGCCGTCGGCGATCTGCGCGGCGAGCGCGGCCGCGACCGCGGGCTGCTTTTCGTGGTCCTTGCCGCTGTTCGCGTGGCTGCAGTCGACCATGATGCGGTTGGGAAGCTCCGCCTTGGCGAGCAGGTCCGAGACGCCGGCGATCGACTCGGCGTCGTAGTTCGGGCCGCTCGTCCCGCCGCGCAGGATGACGTGGCAGTAGGGATTGCCGTTCGTCGCGACGATGCCGGCGATCCCCTGCTTGGTCACCGAGAGGAAGTGGTGCTCTCCGGCGGCGGCGCCGATCGCGTCGATCGCCATCTGGACCGTGCCGTAGGTACCGTTCTTGAAACCGACGGGCATCGACAGGCCCGAGGCGAGCTCGCGGTGGACCTGGCTCTCGCTCGTGCGCGCGCCGATCGCGCCCCAGGAGACGAGGTCCGCGTAGAACTGGGGCATGATCGGGTCGAGGAACTCGCTGCCGGTCGGCAGGCCGAGCGCCGTCACGTCGAGCAGGAAGCCCCGCGCCTTGCGCAGGCCGGCGCGGATCGAGAAGCTGCCGTCGAGCTCCGGATCGTTGATCAGTCCCTTCCAACCGACGGTCGTCCGCGGCTTCTCGAAGTAGACCCGCATCACGATCGCGAGCTCGCTCCGGTACTTCTCGCGAAGCGGCGCGAGACGCTGGGCGTACTCGAGGCCCGCCTCGGGATCGTGGATCGAGCAGGGACCGACGATCACGACGAGCCGATCGTCCTCGCCGTCGATGATCCGCTCGATCTCCCGCCGGCCGGCGAAGATGGTTTCGTTCTGGGCGTCGGAGACGGGGAGATCCTCGAGCAGGATCTCCGGCGCCATCAGGGGCCGGATGTTCTGGATCCGGACGTCATCGATCTCGTGCAACACCATCGCGTGTCCTCGCTCCCCGGACCGCCCTGCCCGATCGGATCGGCACCGCCGGCGGTGGCCCGGGCGGACGCCCGAATGGCGCCCGGAAACGGCCTCGTGAGGGGAGCCGAAACGCCCCTCTGCGGCGCCCGGACGGGGTTGTATACCGGGACGCCGGGGTCCGGACAACCCCGGCTCCGACGCCAACCCCGCGAGATCACGTGTTTTTTCGGCGAACCCGTCGCCCCGGGATCAGCCTCCGGCGTCCTCCGCCGCCCGATACGCAGACCAGATGCAGATCGCGTGCACCAGGAACCCGGGCACGAAGAAGAGCCAGTACGCGACGGCGGTCCCGACGAACCAGCCCACGGACGCCGTGAGGCGCCCGGCGTAGAGATGGCCGAGGCCCGGCCAGAAGAAGGCCAGCACCGCCGCGATCCCCGGGCTCGGCAGCCGGCGTACGCGCACCTCGTCCGGCGCATCGAGACGCCGCTCCAGCTCCTCGAGCTCGTCGCGCAGGCTGAAGCCTCGCCGTCCATCCGCAGTTCCGTCCACGATTCGTCCTCCTCGGGTTCGCCGCGCGCGCGGCGGATGCCTCCAGCAAGAGCAAGCCGCGTGCCGGGCCCGAGCGGGCACTCGGGGCCACGCCTCGGGGAAGTGTCGCGATCCGACGACAGTCGACGGGCGGGGAGTGCAGTCCCGACACTGCACTGCAGCCCGCGCGTGGCGGGCCGTGACCTGGGCCCGCCGCAGGGCGCGAGCGGTTCAGCGAGCGCCGCGCCCGTCTAGCGGACCGAGCCCGAGCCGCCGTCCACCCACATCGTCTGTCCGGTCACGTAGTCCGCCTCCTCGCTCGCGAGGAACACGCAGACACGGCCGACGTCGTCCTCGCAGTCGCCCACGCGGCGGAGCGGGATCTGCTGGATCGCCGCGGCATGTCCTTCCGGATCGAGGGCGGCCCAGTCGATCATGCCGGGCGAGTTCGCGAAGGGACAGACGACGTTCACGCGGATGCCGAGGGGGCCCCATTCGCGGGCCGCGGTGCGCGAGAGACCACGAATCCCCTCCTTGGCAGCGGCGTAGGCGCCCTGGGCCTCGTTGCCCAGCGTGCCGGAGCCGCTCGCGAAGTTGATGATCGCCCCGCGGCCGCGCGCGACCAGGTGCGGCTGGGCGATCTGCATGCAGAAGAAGGTCGCCCACAGATTCGTGGCGAGGACCCGCTCGAAGGTCGCGTCGTCGAAGTCCATCAGCATGCGCCCCGGTGTCGGCGTCCAGGCGGCGTTGTTCACGAGGATGTCGAGCCCCCCGAAGGCCGCCGCGGTTGCTTCGATCCCGCGCTCGCAGTCCGCCCGGATCGCGACGTCGCCTTCGAAGGCGATCGCCTCGCCGCCGATCTCTTCGACGAGCCCGGCGGTCGCCTTCGCCGTCTCGCCGTCGATGTCGATCGATCCGATCCGAGCCCCCTCGCGCGCCATCGCGAGCGCGACCCCGCGCCCGACGCCGCGCCCCGCGCCGGTGATGACCGCCACGCGTCCTTCGAGTCTTCCCACGCCCGATCCTCCCGTGGTTCGCCCGGTGCCGACCACGGGCGTGAGCATCGCCTAGAGTCCGGGCGCTCGCCGCGATGCCCGACGCGGCGGGGAATGGGGAGATCGATGACTCGCTGGCCCTCGCGCGCGAACGCCGGACGCGCCCTCCACGGACTGCGCGGCGGCGCCGCCGCGGTGCTCTTCCTCGCCCTCGCGGGCTGCGCCGGAATCCCCGTCGCCCCCTCCTCTCCCGGCATCGTCGAAGCCGATCTCCGCGCGCGGGTCGCCGCCCTGACCGACGATCGGGCGGAAGGCCGCGCGACCGGGACCCCGGGCGAAGCCGCCGCCGCCGACTGGCTCGCTCGCGCCTTCGCGCAGGCGGGTCTCGAGCCCGACGGGAACGGAAGCGGCTGGGACCACACCTTCGAGTTCACCGCCGGCGTCTCCCTCGGCCCGGACAACCGGCTCGAGATCGACGGCGAGCCGGTCGAGGGCGCGGATGCGTGGCGCCCCCTCGCCTTCTCCCGGTCCGGCGCCTTCGACGCGGCGGGCGTCGTGTTCGCCGGCTACGGCCTCGTCGCCCCGGAGACCGGGGAGAGCCCGGCCCTCGATGACTTCGCGGCCGTCGACGTTCGCGACCGATGGGTGATCGTCCTCCGGGACCTGCCCCAGACCCTCGACCCCGAACGCCGACGCGCGCTCCAACGGCACGCCGGGCTCCGCTACAAGGCGATGCTCGCCCGGGACCGCGGCGCGCGCGGGGTGCTCTTCGTGAGCGGACCGCTCGGGCGCTTCCGGAAGGAGCTCGTCCCGCTCCGCTTCGACGCCTCCCTCGCCGGTACCAGCATCGCGGCGCTCTCGATCGGGGACGCGCTCGCCGAACGTCTGCTCGCGGGGACGGGCCGCTCCCTCGAGGACTGGCACCGCAGCGCCGACGCGGCGATCGAGTCGGGAGACGAGACGTCGGTCGCCACGGAACTCGACGGCCTGCGCCTCTCGGCGCAGGTCGACATCCAGACGGAGCGGCGGCAAGGGCGCAACGTCCTCGGTCGCCTGGTGGTCGGCGAGCGACGGAGCGCCGAGACGATCGTGATCGGCGCCCACTACGATCATCTGGGCCGGGGCGAAGGCGGCCGCTCGCTCGCGCGCGCCGAGGAGAAGGGCCGGATCCACCACGGCGCGGACGACAACGCCTCGGGCACCGCGCTGATCGTCGAGCTGGCCGAATCCCTCGCCGCCCGACGAGCACGCGGCGAAGACGTCGGGCGTCGCGATTTCGTCTTCGCGGCCTGGTCGGGCGAGGAGCTCGGCCTGCTCGGATCGAACGCCTGGGTCTCGGAGCAGGTGAACCCGCACGAGTCCGACGAAGGGCCCGTCGCCTACCTGAACTTCGACATGGTCGGTCGCCTGCGCGACGCGCTGATCGTGCAGGGCCTGGGCTCGAGCCCCGCGTGGACACCGCTGCTCGAAGAGGTCGCGGCGGAAGAGGAGATGGTCGTGCAGGTCCAGCGGGACAGCTACGTCCCGACGGACGCGACGAGCTTCTACACGCACGGCGTGCCGGTCCTCTCGGCGTTCACCGACAACCACGCCGAGTACCACACGCCGCGCGACACGATCGAACTCCTGAATCTGGAGGGCACGGCCCGGATCGGGGCCCTCTTCGAACGGATCGCCCTCGCGCTCGGCCGCGCGGAGAAGGGTCCCGAGTACACGGCCCAGAAGGAGCCCGCGTCGGGTCGCGGACGCACCGGCTTCCGCGTCTACCTGGGCACGATCCCCGACTACGCCAACACCGACGTCGTCGGCGTGATGCTGGCCGGCGTGGCGGCGGAAGGCCCCGCGGATCGGGCCGGACTGCGGAGCGGCGACGTGATCGTGGGCGTCGACGACCGACCGATCGAGAACCTCTACGACTACACCTTCGCCCTCGAAGCAATGCGCGTTGGCGAGGCCGTCCGGCTCGCGATCGAGCGCGACGGGGAGCGGATCGAGCTCGAGATCGTGCCCGCCTCCCGCGAGTGACCGATCGAGGCGCCCGTGCGGGCCGTCCGTGCGCGAACTAACCTGGGACGCCGTGCAGAGCGTGATCTCCGACCGATTCCACGAGCTGGCCCGCCGTCCCGAGAGCCAGCAGGGCCTCGCCGAAGGGGCCCTGATCCTCGCCGCCGAGGTCCGGCCGGAGGTGGACGTCGCCTCGGGGATCGAAACGGTCGCCGAGATCGCCGATCGGACACGCCCCCTCGTCGAGCACGCCGCCACGCCGAGCACCGCGGTCGATGCCCTCAATCACGCGCTCTTCGAGCTCGAGGGCTTCCGCGGCAACCAGGAGCAGTACGACGATCCGCGCAACAGCTTCCTCGACGAGGTGCTGGAGCGACGGCGCGGCCTGCCCATCACCCTCTCCGTCCTCTACGTCGAGATCGCGCGCCAGCTCGGCCTCGAAGCCTACGGCGTGGGCTTCCCGGGCCACTTCCTCGCCAAGGTCGTCGGCGTGAGCGACGTCCCCGAGCGGGAACGGATCGTCGACCCCTTCTTCGGGACGATGCTGTCCCTCGACGACTGCGCCGAGCGGGTGCGCGCGGCCGCCGGCGAAGACGTGGATCTCGACCTCGACTGGCTTCGCCCGGTGACGGCGATCGAGATCTACACGCGGATGCTCAACAACCTGAAGCTCGGCTACCTGCGCCAGGGTGACGGCCTCGGGGCCCTCGGCTGCTTCGACCGGATCGTGCTGCTGCTCCCGGACGCCGCGTACGAGTTCCGTGATCGCGGGATGCTGCTCGAGCGGATGGACTGCGTGCACGCCGCGATCGACGACTACATGCGCTTCCTGGAGCTCGCCCCCGACGACGAGAGCGCGCGCCCGATCCGCGCCCGCCGCGACGCGTTGTCGCAGCGCAAGCCCGCCCTCAACTGATCGGCTCGACGCGCTGCGCGCGTCGAACCAGGGGACCCGCGACGAACCCCGTCGCGCGACGAGGGAGTGGGTCGCCGGCTCAGCCGACCAGCGCGGCGACGTCGTCGACGAGGCGGCCGACCTCGGGGTCGAGGTTGTCGTAGCGGATCGCGACGGTCGCGCCGTCGACGCGGATGACCTCGCCGGCCAGCTCGAAGGGGCAGACCGGCTGGATGAAGACGTAGAGCCGCACCTTCGTACCGATCTCGGGCTGGTGGCTCGTGTTGTCGAGACACGCCCCGGAGCGCGAGATGTTCACGAGCGTTCCGGCCCCCTCGGTCTCTCCGGCCGAGCAGAGCACGTCGAACTTCGTGCGAAAACGAGGGTGATTGCGGCGATTCACGGGCATCCCTCGAAACAAGTGGGCTGCCGGGTGGATCGGGTCGACGAAGGGATCGCTTGAGAGAAGGCCGGCGTCCCGGGCGCCTTCAGCCGATCTCGATCCAGCGCTTTTCCCTGGAAGAGCGCCGGATTGCGTCGAGAACTGCCTGCACCGCGACCCCGTCCGCGAAGGTCGGCGGGACCGGGTCCGCCGGGATCTCGCGCCCCTGGATCCGGCTCCCGAACGCTTCGTAGAGGCGCGTGTAGGGCGCCAGGTCGATGCCCATCGAGTGGAACGCGTCGTACTCGGAGGTCGACGAGAGCAGCTCCGCGGGCGGCGGAATCGGCGGCGGGTAGACGAGATCGCTCGGCGTCTCGAGCGTGCGCTCGCCGTCGGCGTCCGCCACGCCGACGGTGTCACCCTCGAGCCAGAGCGTGCCCTTCGAGCCGACGAAGCGGCTGACGGCGGCGAAGGGACCCCGCGCCGCCGTGCACGACTGCAGGATCCCCTCGAGGCCCGACTCCGTCCGGAAGTGGACCGTGTACGTATCGTCCGCGGTCCAGGGCCGCTCGGAAGTCCGTTCGCCGACGGTCCGGACCGACGCGGAGACGCCGGTGAACTCGCCCGCCGAGACGCGGATCTGGTCGATCACGTGGGAGCCGTAGGCCCCGAGCCAGCCGCCCCCCTCCTCTTCGCGACGCCACCAGTCCGGGACGTCCGCGTTCGGATCGGCGAGGGCCGGCATGTGGAAGAGGAAGGTCGCGAGCCGGGGCTCGCCGATCACGCCTTCGGCGAGCGCGCGGGCCGCCGTCGCCTGGCCCGTCGCCCAACGGAACTCGCAGCCGAGCTGATGGACGAGACCGGCGGCCTCGGCTGCTTCGAGCATCCGACGCCCTTCCTCGGCGTTCGCGGCGAAGGGCTTCTCGCAGACGACGTGCTTCCCCGCCGCGATCGCCGCGAGCACGATCTCCGCGTGGGTATGGGGCGGCGTGGAAACCGCGACGGCATCGACCCCTGGCAGCGCCAGGGCCTCCTCGAGCGAGCCCGTGCCGAGCGGCACGTCCATCAGGTCCGCGCGCTTCTGCGCCTTCTCCGCGTCGCGCCCGACGAGCGCCTTCACGTCGAAGCCGGCGGCGCGCAGGGCCCGCAGGTGGGTCAGGACCCCGAAGCCGGTGCCGACGACGATCGCACCGAGAGAGGAATCGGCCATGGAGGTCTCCGAGAGTGGCCGCGCGGGATGCGCGGCGAGCGGAGACGCTAGCGCGACCGGCGCGGAAGCCCGCCCGGCCGCGAGGGCCCCGAAGAGCAGGCGGCGACGGAGGCTAGGTCCGTCGGGCCGAGGCGAGGCCCAGCAGGCCGAGTCCGACGAGCAGCGCCGTCTCGGGCTCGGGAACCGGGGTCGTGGGATCGTCGACGAACAGGATCCTCTTCTTCGACGTGAGGCGAAGCGAGGCGAGCGTATGGTCCGAGAGATCCAGGTAGACGTCGCCGAAGAGATTGATGCGCCAGACAAGCGCTTCATCCTGCGAATCGGCGGTCTCCGCCGACAGCGCCCTCGCGATCTCCGTCGCCTCGAGCGCCGCGACCGTCAGCGCGCCGCCGCCGGTGACCGGCGCGCCGGCGGTCAGGACGAGGCCTCCATTCAGCACGATCGGGCCGCCGCCACGCACGCTTCCGTCCCGGGAGCCGTCGACGCGGGGAGACGAGGCGAGCACAACCGCGCCCCCCGAGCCTAGCTCTACCGAAGACGGGGAGCGCAGGCGGATCTCTCCGGGCGCGGCGAGGTCGAAGCGCGTCCAGTCGGTCAGGAGACGACTCTCGTTCTCGATCGTGATGTTCCCGCTCGTGGTCAGCTCGATGCGCCCAGGGTCGATTCCGAGCCCAGGGGGGCGTGTGGCGATCGTCCCGCCGTCGAAGCGGGCCTCTCCGCTCGTGATGAAGATGTCGCCGGTCGCGTCGACCGGACCGCGGACGAAGAGGTTGCCCTCGGTCGACAGCTCGACGTGCGCGCCGTCGCGGACGAGCCGAGCGGCGAACGCCAGGTCGAAATCCGCGGGCAGACCGTTCGGCCGGAGGAAGCCGCAGTCGTCGTTGCAGAGCACCTCGACCACGTCGCCCGCGGGCAGCTGCGTCGCGCCGTCCGGGTCGACGGCGAGCGCGAGGGCTGCGCCGCCGGCGAAGAGCGTGAGCATCGAAACCGCCGCGGCCAGCGTCCGCAAAGCGGTGCGCTCGGAGCCTCGCGTCATGTGGGTCCACCTCCAGTTGGGGAGGCGTGGCTCCGACGACGCGGATGTGGCCGGAAAATCGTGAGGAAAGTCCGGGGCTTCGGCGGGCGCTTACCCCCTCACCGAGGCCCGCCAGGACCCTGCCGCGCGGCCGGGCCGGAGCGACCTCGGGTCGGAGCCGGCCTGCCCCCGCCGGCCGCGCTCGGGGTATCCTGGGCGCGAACCCGCTCCACGAGGAACCGCCATGGCCACCGCGCTCGATCAGACCCCCGACCTCGCCGTCCGCCGCCTCGCAGGCTCTCTCGGCGCCGAAGTGACCGGCCTCGACCTCCGCACCGCCGGCGCCGACGAGGCCGCGACGATCACGGCGCTGCTGAACGAGCACCTCGTCCTCTTCTTCCCGGACCAGCACCTCACCCCCGACGAGCACATCGCCTTCGGCCGCCTCTTCGGGCGCCTCGAAGGCCACCCGAACCTCTCCCTCGACGCCGAGCGCCCCGAGTTCTTCGAGCTGAAGGCGGTCGGGGGCGCCGGCGCCGTCGCCGACGAGTGGCACAGCGATCTCACCTGCGAGGCCGAGCCGTCGATCTACGCGATCCTGCACATGAAGAAGTGTCCGGAGTTCGGCGGCGACACGCTGTGGGCCAATATGTACAAGGCCTACGACGCGCTCTCGCAGCCCATGAAGGACATGCTCGAGGGACTGACCGCGCTCCACGACGCGAGTCCGCACATGACCCCCGAGCGCAAGGCGATCCACCCGGTCGTCCGCCGCCATCCCGAGACCGGCCGCAAGTCGCTCTTCGTGAACCATCACTTCACGCGGCGCATCGTCGAGATGAGCCATGCCGAGAGCGAGAACCTGCTCGCCTTCCTCACGACCTTCGCGACCGAGGACCGCTTCACCGTCCGCTACTCCTGGACCGAGGGCACGATCGCGATGTGGGACAACCGCTGTACCCAGCACCACGTCCTGAACGACTTCGAGGGCGAGCGCGTGATCCAGCGCGTGACCGTCATGGGCGACCGACCCGAGGCCGGCGGCGAGCTCCGCTACGCGCCCTTCGACGACAAGTTCAGCGCCGCGACCTGGCGCGACCAGCCCCTCCGGCAGTTCCTGCAGTCGCGTTAGGCGGACGCGGCATGCGACGTTCCCTCGCGCTCCTCGGACTCCTCGCGGCAAGCCTCGCCGCCCCGGCCCTCGCCGACGAGGCGCCGCCCCCCTACGCCGAAGGCGACACGATCGAAGGCTTCACCCTGGAGGACCAGCACGGCGACGCCGGCGCCGTCGACGCCACCACGCGGGTGATCCTTTTCAGCCGGGACATGCCGGGCGGGGATCTCCTGAAGGAGGCGCTCGAGGACGTCGAGGCCGAGGTCCTCGAAGCGCGGGGGGCCGTCTACGTCTCGGACATCAGCGGCATGCCGGCTCTCGTCTCGCGGCTGATGGCGGTCCCGGCGATGCGCAGGCGTCCCTACGACCTGCTGCTCGATCGGGACGGCGACGTGACGGCGCGGCTGCCCGACGCGATCCGGCAGGCCACGCTGATCCACCTCGATGCGCTCCGGATCGAGCGGGTCGAGCACGCGAGCGACGTCGCGACGATCCGGGCGAGCCTCGGCCTGGAAGCGGCCGCCGAGTGAGTCCGGCGGCTTCCTCCGCGCTCGAAGCCGACTATCTCGTGGTCGGCGGCGGCGCGATGGGGATGGCCTTCGCCGACGAGATCCTCCACCGCTCGAAGACCGCGCGGGTCGTCGTCGTCGAGCGCCGCGCGAAGCCCGGCGGCCACTGGAACAGCGCCTACCGCTTCGTGACGCTCCACCAGCCCGCCCTCTACTACGGCGTGAATTCGGAGCCCCTCGGCGAGGACGAGCGCGACCTCGTCTCCCAGGCGCAGATCCTCGCCTACTACGAGCGGGTCACAAAGAAGCTGGAGCGCACCGGCCGCTTCACCTTCCTCCCGATGTGCGAGGTCGGCGCGGACGGCGTGATCCGCGCGATCGCGAGCGGCGGCGACGAGATCGGGGTCCGCGCGAAGAAGGTCGTCGACGCGACCTACATGGACGTGCAGGTCCCGGCGACGACGCCGCCGAAGTACGACGTCGGCGGCGGCGCAACGCTCGTCCCGATCAACGGCCTCGCCGAGCTCGAGCGCGGCTACGCGCGCTATGTCGTGATCGGAGCGGGCAAGACGGGGATCGATGCGGCGCTCCATCTGCTGGAGCGCGGCGTGGCCCCGGCGAAGATCACCTGGATCATGCCGAACGACGCCTGGTTCCTGAACCGGGACGCGCTCTATCCGGACGGGCTCGCCGACGAGTTCGGCACCCAGCTCCGGATCCTGCAGGACGCGAAGAGCCTGAGCGAGGTGATGCAGCGCCTCGCAGCCGCCGGCCGGCTGCTACGCCTCGACCCGCACGTGACGCCCACCAAGTACCGCTGCGCCACGGTGAACGAGGAAGAACTCTCTGAGCTCCGCCGAATCACGGACGTCGACCGGAGCGGTCGGATCGCCCGGATCGAGGGCGCGAAGATCGTGTTCGCGGAGGGCGAGCGGAACTTCGACGAGCCCGTCGCGGATCTTCTCTACGTCGACTGCACCGCCGACGGCCTCGCCCAGCGTCCGCCCCGGCCCATCTGGGACGGCGATCGGATCACGCTCCAGTCGGTCAGCATGTGCCAGCAGGTGATGAGCGCCGCCGCGATCGCCGCCCTCGAGCTGGCGGAGCCCGACGACGCGAAGAAGAACGAGACGTTCCGGCCCGTCCCGCACCCGCTCGTCCCGCCGGACTTCCTTCGCTGTATGCAGACGACGATCCGGAATCAGGAGCGAAGCGTCGGGAAGCTCGGCCTGTGGGCGTTCCGGGCGCGCCTCTCCGCGATCCACCACATGGGCTTCTTCGGGATCCTGCGCTTCTCGTGGACGGTCTGGCGCAACCCGGTGCCCGACGACGATCGCCTCGCCGCACTGATCGACGCGGGCTAGCCCGAAGCGCTCACGCGGCGCCGGGGCAGTCGTCGCCCAGGTCCTGCTCCCAGGGCGGCGTCGGACCGAAGGCGGCGCGCAGGTGGTCGAGCAGGAGCCGGACGCGCGTCGTGAGCAGCTTGCGGTGGGCGGTCAGGGCGTGGAGCGTCAGATCGCCGCCCGTCCGCCCGGGCAGCACGACCTCGAGCGCGCCGCTCCGGAGGTCGTCGCAGACGAGGAAGGTCGGCAGGAAGGCGAGCCCGAGACCCGCGCGCGCCATCGACGCGATCAGCGCGCCGTTGTCCGCGACGTGACGACCGCGGAGCGAGACGCGACGGCCGTCGACGTCGACGGCGCCGCGCTGGTCGTAGGCGTAGAGGATCGTCTCGTGTCCGGCGAGGTCGTCGGGCGTCTCCGGATGCCCTTCTCGCGCCAGATAGTCGGGCGCGGCGAGCAGGACCCGACGGACGGGAGCGAGCCTTCGGGCGACGAGCCCGCTGTCCGGCAGGTCGCCGATCCGGAGCACGACGTCGTAGCCCTCGGCGACGACGTCGACGAAGCGATCGCTGAAGGAGACGTCGAGGTCGACCTCGGGATGGGCCCGCGCGAACTCGGCGAGCGGCTCGACGAGGAACTGGCGGCCGAAGTCGACGGGCGAGTTCAGACGGATGCGTCCGCGCGCGACCCCCTGGGCTTCCCCGACGGCCGACTCGGCCTCGGCGAGATCCTCGATCGCGGCGCGCGCACGTTCGTAGAACGCGAGGCCGTCCTCCGTCGGCGCGACCTGCCGGGTCGTCCGGTTCAGCAGCCGGACCCCGAGCCGCGTCTCGAGCGCGCTCACGCGTTTGCTGATCGCGGAGGCCGTCACACCGAGCTCCCGGGCCGCGGCCCGGAAGCCTCCGGCCTCGACCACCCGCACGAACGCCTCGATCTCGACGAAGGCCATCGCCCGCCTCACTGTTTCCATTTTGGAAACACTCATTGTCTCACAGGACCGATTGTTCATCCACGGGATTGGCCGATTCTCCCTCCATCGAGAGAAACGAGAGAGACGGCGCCGCGGCGCACACGAAACGGAGGAACGAGACCATGGGACTGCTGATCGAAGGACGCTGGAGCACGGACTGGTACGACACGAAGTCGACGGGGGGCCGTTTCGTCCGCAAGGACAGCGCCTTCCGCGACGCCGTCCGCGCCGACGGCTCGACCCCCTTCACCCCGGAGGCCGGCCGCTACCACCTCTACGTTTCGCTGGCCTGCCCCTGGGCCCACCGGACCCTGATCGCCCGCAAGCTGAAGGGCCTCGAGGACGCGATCACGGTCTCCGTCGTCCACCCCTACATGGGCGAGAACGGATGGACCTTCCAGAACGAGGACCAGACCGCCGGCGTGGTCCCCGACCCGCTCCACGGCGCGTCGTTCCTCCACGAGGTCTACACCCAGGCCGATCCGAAGTACACGGGTCGCGTGACCGTCCCCGTCCTCTGGGACCGTGAGCACCAGACGATCGTGAACAACGAGTCGTCCGAGATCCTTCGCATGTTCGACGCGGAGTTCGGAGCGATCGCGAAGGGGGCCGGCAACGACGTCCAGCTCTACCCCGAAGCGCTCCGGGAAGAGATCGATCGGGTCAACGCGTTCGTCTACCCGAACGTGAACAACGGCGTCTACCGCGCCGGCTTCGCCACGACCCAGGCGGCCTACGACGAAGCGGTCCGCGAGGTCTTCGCCGCCCTCGACGTGATCGACGCGCGCCTCACGAGCCAGCGCTACCTGGTCGGCGACGCGCCGACCGAAGCCGACTGGCGCCTCTTCACGACGCTCGTCCGCTTCGACCCGGTCTACGTCGGCCACTTCAAGTGCAACCTGCGGCGGATCGAGGACTACCCCGCCCTCTCCGGGTACCTGCGCGATCTCTACCAGACGCCGGGCGTCGCCGAGACGGTCAACCTCGAGCACATCACCCGCCACTACTACGCCAGCCACCCGACGATCAACCCGACCGGCGTCGTGCCGATCGGCGCCGATCCCGGCCTCGACCGGCCGCACGACCGAGCCGCGCTCTCCTGATTCCGACCGCGCCCGAACCCTTTGAACCACAACGAAGAACGAGAAGAAAGAGAACGAGGAGAACGAACATGAGCATTCGAAACGACGTGCAGGCCGTGATCGACGGCATCCTGAAGGGCGAGATCCTGGAGACCTTCGACCGCTTCTACGCGGACGACGTGGTCATGAGCGAGAACGGCGTCGACGAGCGCGTCGGCAAGGCCGCGAACCGCGAGTACGAGGAGGCCTTCGTGAACGGCGTGACGTTCCACGGGGCCGAGATCGGCGACGTGGTGGTCGAGGGCGACAAGTCGGTCGTCGAATGGGTCTTCGACCTGACGCCGAACGGCGGGGACCGCGTGCTCCAGAAGCAGGCGGCGGTCCAGACCTGGCGCGACGGTCAGATCGTCCGCGAGGTCTTCTACCACGGCTAGTCCGCGCGGATGCCGGCCGCGTCGCGGATCCCCTTCCACGACGCGGCCGGCCGCCGGCTACGCTCCCCCTGCTCCGTGCGCCCTTCGGAGGACGACATGGCCGATGACGCCCCGCTCCACGGCGACCTCTCGCAGCGAGTCGCCGTGGACACGAACCGACTCGAGTGGACGGCCAGCCCGTCCGGTCAGGTCGAACGCAAACGACTCCACCGCGTCGGACCCCAGGAGTCCGGACAGGTCACGAGCCTGGTCCGCTACCTGCCCGGCGCGTCCTTTCCCGAGCACGACCATCCCGAGGGCGAAGAGATCTTCGTCCTGGAGGGCGTCTTCTCGGATCAGCTCGGCCACGGCACGCGCGGCATGCACCTGCTCAATCCGGAGGGCCACCGTCACGCGCCGTTCTCCGAAGAGGGCTGCCTGATCCTCGTGAAGCTGCGGCAATACGACGGCGACGGGCGCCCCTATCGACGGACCGACACGCTCGAGATGCCCTGGCAGTCGACGGCGCATCCGGGCGTCGAGGAGAAGGTCCTCTTCGACGAGCCGGGCTTCGCGGACCGCACCGCGCTCGAGCGCTGGGCGCCGGGAGCCGAGAGCGGCGACCGCGTCTTCGAGGGCGGCGCGGAGCTCTTCGTGATCCGGGGCGCGCTCGAAGATGCGGACGGCGTCCACGGCGAAGGCAGCTGGCTCCGCGTGCCCCCCGGCAAATCCCTCGCGCTGACCGCGCGCGAGGAGACCGAGCTCTATCTCAAGACCGACGGGGTGGCCCGCCTGCGCTCGGCCTGAGGGTTCGGTCTCCCAAAGAGCCCCCGACGCGCTCAGGCAGACAGCGCGCGGATCTCCCGGATCAGCGCGGCGCATGCGTCCGCGCAGTCCTTGCACTCCTGCTGGTGGTCCTCGTGGACCCGGCACTCCCGCTCGCAGTCCTCGCAGACGCTCACGCAGACAGAGCCCATCGCCGCGAGGTGGGGGGAGTCGTAGCTCGCCATCGCCGACAGGGCCTCGCAGACGTGCATCATCTGCTCCACCGCCCAGGCGCAGTCCGCCATCGTCGTGTCGCCGCCGCGGAAGGTCTCGAGGCAGTGGCTGAAGCAGATCCGCCCCGTGCGCGTGCACTCGTCGGCCGCCCGGACGAGCTTCGGATGGGCCCTGGCCGCGACGGCCTCGCTGTACTTCGCCGCCCCGTGTCCGGCGTGCCCGGAATGCTTCTCGTGCTCGCCCGCCCAGGCCGAGCCCGCGAGCGCCATGCCCACGACCGTCCCCGCGCCCGCCAGGAGCTCGCGTCTCCCGAGGCTGGCGGAGGCCTCCGCCGTCGTAGTCGCGTCGTCTGTTTTCCGCTCGCTCATCGTCCGTCCTCCTCGGCGCCGTGCCGGCTTCGCCCGCGCCCTTCCGGGTTCATCACGGCGTGCGTGTCGCTTGGCGATCCGGACGCTCTGCGAAGAGTACGGCGCGGTGTCCGATCCGCTACCGCCGGTTTCCGGAAAGCGGAAGCGAAAGCCGCCGTCCCGCGCCGACCGGATCCCCGAATCGGAGAGAGCGGAGTGGCACCCCGACCAGGATTCGAACCTGGGACCTGCTGCTTAGAAGGCAGCTGCTCTATCCAACTGAGCTATCGGGGCGCGGGCTCGGCACGCGCGCGAGGACGCGCGGATCGACGAGGCGCGGCCGAGTGTAGCGAAGCGCGTTCCCCGGCCTCGGGCCGCGCCTCGTCGCGGCGGGCGAAACGCCGGCGTTTGCTGCACCATTCGCGGGTCCACGCCGCGCCCGCGTCGACGCAAGGTCCCTTCCCATGTCCGCAGCCCCCCTCCTCCCGCCCGCGCGCCCCGCACCGAGCTTCCAGCACTTCCGCGCCGAACCGATGACCGCGGCGATCGGCGCCGAGATCGAGGGCGTCGACCTGAACGCTCCGCTGGACGAAGCCGTCCAGGAAGAGCTCCGCCTCGCGCTCTACCACTTCCACGTGATCGCGTTCCGCGACCAGTTCCTCGACGACGACGCCCACCTCGCGCTCGCGCGCGTCTTCGGCGAGCCGGAGGTCCATCCGATCAAGGCGGCGCTCGGGAACCCCGAGGTCCTCGCGGACATCGTCGACACCGAGGACAGCGTTCCCGACCGTGACGGATGGCATACGGACGTGACCTACCAGGCGCGTCCGCCCGCGGCGGCGGTCCTGCGCTGCAAGGAGACGCCGGCGGCCGGGGGCGACACGCTCTGGGCGAACATGCAGCTCGCCTATCAGAAGCTGTCCGAACCGATGAAGCAGATGATCGACGGGCTGACCGGACACCACGCGACCGACGGCGGCTTCGTCGACTATGTCCGGCGCCACCTGCCGGAGGAGGTCGCGAACAAGGTGATGGAGATCGTCGGCGACGGCGCCCATCATCCGATCGTGCGAACCCATCCGGTGACGGGCGAGAAGAGTCTCTTCGTCGACCAGTCCTACCTCTCGAAGATCGACGGACTTCCCGAGGAAGAAGGGAAGTTCCTGCTCGACTTCCTGGCGAGCCGGGTCGACGACGTGAGCATCCAGTGCCGTTTCCACTGGACGAAGGGCGCCGTCGTCGTCTGGGACGAACGCTCGACCCAGCACTCCGGCAGCGCGGACCATCGCGGCCTCGCGCGCGTCCTCCGCCGCTGCACGATCGAAGGCGAGATCCCGGCCTGAGAGACGGCCCACGTCGATCGAGCGCGCGGCGTCCGACACAGGCGCCCACTTCCCATCCCTCACGGCCCCGAACGAAGGAATGCCATGTCCCGCCTCCTCCTCCTCGCGCTCGCCGCGAGCCTCGCCGGCTGCGCCGCGATCGAGCCCCGCGATCCCGCCTCCGCCCTCCACTTCGACGCCATCGTCGTCGACGGCCACTCCGACACCACGCCGCGCTTCGCCGACCCGGGCTGGGACTTCGCCCTGCGACACGACGACGCCGACGGCGACATGGACCTGCCGCGGATCCGCGAGGGGGGTCTCGACGTCCAGTTCTGGTCTCTCTACACGGGGAAGCTCGACGCCCCGGGCGACGGCCTGCGGATCGCGCTCGAACGCATCGACGCGGTCCACGAGATGGCGCGGCGCCACCCGGACGACGTCGTCGTCGCCCACTCGGTCGCCGAGCTCCGCGCGGCGGTCGCCGACGGCAAGCTCGTCAGCCTGATGGGGATCGAGGGCGGCCACATCATCGAGGAGAGCCTGCCCGCGCTCCGCCTCTTCCATCGGCTGGGCGTCCGCTACCTGACGCTGACCCACTCCTTCAATACGACCTGGGCGGATTCGTCGGGGACGACGACGATTCCCGAGCCGACCCACGGCGGTCTGACCGACTTCGGCCGCGACGTCGTCCGGGAGATGAATCGCCTCGGCATGCTCGTCGACGTCTCGCACGTCTCCGACGCGACCTTCTTCGACGCGGTCGAGACGAGCCGCGCGCCGGTCATCGCTTCCCACTCCTCGGTCCGCGCGGTCGCCGACCACACGCGCAACATGAGCGACGACATGCTCCGCGCGCTCGCCGAGAACGGCGGCGTAGTCATGATCAACTTCTACCCCGCCTACATCGACGAAGAAACGAGCCGCGCGACGAGCGCCTGGTTCGCTCAGCACGGTCCGACGCTGATGGAGCGGCGCACGGCCCTCTCGGACGATCCCGAGCGGCTCGCCGCGGAGCGCGCGGCCTTCTTCGCAGCGAACCCGGTCCCGGTCTGCGATCTCGAGGTCCTGCTCGACCACTTCGACCACGCGATCGAGGTCGCGGGGCCGGATCACGTCGGGCTCGGCGCGGACTGGGACGGCGTGATCTCGATGCCCGATGGCATGGAGGACGTGACGAAGCTGCCGGACCTGACGGCGGGC
>Ga0180429_10000601_pt1 | contig 31748 bp, 23 predicted proteins | sample SS_ome_FD_132428 | JGI IMG/M metagenome (GOLD analysis project Ga0180429, IMG submission 132428) | Hypersaline lake sediment archaeal communities from the Salton Sea, California, USA - SS_1_S_1 metaG | ecosystem: Environmental > Aquatic > Non-marine Saline and Alkaline > Hypersaline > Sediment ...
GACGGCCGTGATCGTTTGCGACATGTGGGACAAACACTGGTGCCAGGGAGCCACCGGGCGGGTGGTCGAGATGGCACCGCGGATGAACCGTTTCCTGTGCGACGCCCGAAAGCGGGGCGTGCTCATCGTTCACGCCCCCAGCAGTTGCATGAAAGCGTACGCCGAGCATCCGGCACGGAAACGGGCCCAGAATGCCCCCAAGGCCGAACTGCCAGAATTTCTGGCCAGATGGAGCGAGAATCTCGACTCGGAAAAGGACGCCAAGTGGCCGATCGAGCAGTCGGACGGCGGTTGCGACTGTCGGCCCACGTGCCCCAGCGGTCACCCTTGGAAGCGGCAGATCGACGTGATCGAAATTCGCGACGCCGACGCAGTAAGCGACTCCGGCATCGAGATCGGCAACCTGCTGCAAGATCGCGGCATCGAAAACGTCATCCTGTTGGGCGTACACACCAACATGTGCGTGATCGGCCGGCCGTTCGGGCTGCGGAACATGGTCCGCTTCGGCCGAAACGTACTCCTCGTCCGCGACCTGACCGATACGATGTACAACTCGCGCAGCGAGCCAAAGGTCAGCCACGTGCGCGGCACGGAACTGATCGTCGAGTACATCGAGAAGTACGTCTGTCCCACGATCACCAGCAGCGACCTGCTCGGCGGGCCGGCGCTGCGGTTCAAGCAAGACACCCGGCCGCACGTGGCGATGATTGTCTCCGACGACCACTACCACGCCGACAAGACGCTGCCCATCTTTGCCGAGAACCTCAGGGCGAACCACGATTGCTACTGCACGGTACTGCACGGCGAGGGGAAAGCGGACATCGCCGGCATGGACGAACTCGAGGCGGCCGACGTCGCCGTGCTCTATATCCGGCGGCTTGCACTGCCGAAACCGCAGCTCGACGCGCTGCGCCGCTATCTCGACGCCGGCAAGCCGCTGGTCGGCCTGCGCACCGCCAGTCACGCCTTCGACGTCCACGGCCAGGCACCGGCCGGGGCCGACGAGTGGCCCACCTTCGACGGCGACGTGCTCGGCGGAAGCTATCACGGCCACGGTTCCAATACGGCGGGCACCGATGTGACGGTCGTTGCGGGGCAGACGGGCCACGCCGTGCTCCGTGGGGTCGATCCGCGCAAGTGGCACAGCAACGGCTCGCTATATAACGTCTCGCCGGTCAGCGACGACGCCACGGTATTGATGACCGGCACAAACGGCACGTCGGTCGAACCGATCACCTGGATCAGAGAGCACAAGGGCGGCCGGGTGTTTTACTCCGCGCTCGGCCACCCCGACGATTTTCAGCAACCGCAGTTCCGCGTCATGCTGGTAAACGCACTGTTTTGGGCGATGGATCGCCCGGCGGCCGGAAAATAGCTTTGCTGTATATCAGGCCGTTTAACCCTAAGCCGAAGGCGACGGCGGTGCCCTGATGGCGTTACCTGCCCAGTCCGCTTGCGCCTTCGGCTTCGGGTTAAACTTGTATGTCTGAAAAACCGTCACCTCTGGTAGTCCAGCTCACCGCGCCCGGTCGGTCGGCGATTGCGACCGTTTTGGTCGAAGGGCCGGGGACCATGGAGATTGTCGGTCCGCATTTGCGAAGCGGGGGCGGCCGTCCGCTCGCGCAGTGCGCGGCCGATCGGCCGGTGCTTCGACGCTTCGGCCCGCCGCCCGGCGAACAGGTGGTCGTGCGTCGGCGGTCCGACGAGTCGGTCGAGTTGCATTGCCACGGGGGGCTTGCCGCGGTGGCCATGATCGAAAGTGCGCTTGTCGAGCAGGGCGCCCGGGCGATTGACTGGCGAGATTGGATTGCCGGCCGTCATCAAGACCCGATCACCGTCGCCGCTCGGGCCGCCTTGGCCGAGGCACGCACCGAACGCACGGCCGCCATCCTCTTGGATCAGTATCACGGGGCGCTGCGTCGTGCGATCGGCGAAATCGAGCAGGCTGCCCGGCACGGCAAGCCGCGGGAGGCCGCATCGCTGGTGGAAACATTGCTGGGCCGGGCCGAACTGGGGCGACACCTCGTCTGCCCGTGGCGAGTGGCGATCGCGGGGCGTCCGAACGTGGGCAAGAGCAGCCTGATAAACGCCATGGCGGGCTACAGCAGGGCGATCGTTCACCCCGCGGCCGGCACCACGCGCGACGTCGTCACGCTGAACACGGCCGTTTGCGGCTGGCCGATCCAGCTTCGCGACACGGCCGGTCTGCACGACGCCGGCGACGAGCTTCAGCGCGCCGGTGTCGAGTTGGCCGAGGCGGACGTCGCCCGGGCGGACCTGGTCATGCTGGTCTTCGACGCCGCCCGGCCGTGGTCGGCGGCCGACCGTGAGTTGCTCGGCCGGCGGCCCGACGCACTGATCGTGCATAACAAGAGCGACCTGCCGGCGGCCGGCGGATCTCGGCCGGCGGGTCTATCGACCAGTGCCCTGCTGGGCACGGGGATCGAAGCCCTGGCCGATGCGATTGCTACGCGTCTGGTACCCGATCCGCCGCCGACCGGCGCGGCGGTGCCGTTCAGCGAGGAGCAGATTGCTTGGGGAAAAGGTGTCAAGGGCCTTTTATTGACGGGAGAAGAGAAGGCCGAAAGAGATTCCTGAAACCTCTTTCTATTGCGGCAAGTTCCCCTCGGCGTCGAACGGCAGTTCTCGCGGCTCGGTGAGGATCTCTAGATCGTCGCGGCGGCGGGCTTCGTCGAGATAGATGGTCGAACATTCCACCTCGGCCAACTCCAGCGTGTTGGCGATCCACAACAGTCGGGCGTCCGGCGGTTCGGCCAGGCCGACGTTGCCCAGGGCCAACGCGAGCATCTCGCGGTCGGTCTCGTAGTCTAGCGGCGGCATGCCGGCCGACACGTGGCCGGATATGATCGCGTTGAGCCGCGTCTGGGGGAAATCGGTCTCGCGAAGCAGTTGCGACTTGCAGAACTCGGCGGCGCCCATGCCGATGGCGTTGCCGTGCGTCTCTTCGGTCAGCCCTCGCAGACAGATCCGCTTGACTCGCGGCAACTCGCCGTCGACCGCCTTGTGATCGTCGAACTTGCGGCCGACCACGTTCGAGTCGAGCCCCATGCCGCTGATGTTCTTGCCGATCCTGTCAACCAGCAACACGTCGACCTGCTCGAACGGCAGCCGGGCCATCCACTGCTTGGCCAGCACGAGCAGTTCTTTCTCGCGGCTCTCGAACTCGGCTGGCGCGACGGCCTCGATCCGTGCCGTTTGGTCGTAGGCGTTCTCGACGATCGCCAGCCCGGCCACCACGCGACACTTCGCCAATACCTCGCCGGCCACGCTGCGGATGATCTGGTCGAAGCTGTAATCCTCGATCGCCTTGTGATACACCGTGGCCCCGTTACACTTGCCCAGGCCGATGAGCATCATTTTCATGAGGCCGCTTTCGATCTCGCCGACGAACCGGGTGTGCGGCTTCACGCGCCCGCAGACCAACACGTGATCGGCCTCGAAGGCGTGGCGATCAAAATGCACGGGAAAGCCCTCGGCGGTCCGGCAGATGACGACGGTTTCCATTGAGGAGCGGATCGGGCAGCCGAGAAACTCCTCGGTCATGCCGTACGATTCGATGATCCGCTGTTGCCCTGGGGCCGTTGCGCCGCCGTGGCTTCCCATGGCCGGAACGATAAACGGCTCGGCGCCAAGTTGCTGCAAGTGCTCGACGATTGCCTTGACGATCTTATCGATATCGGTGATGCCGCGGCTTCCGACCGCGACGGCCACGCTCTGGCCCGGCTTGATCCGCTCGGCCAGATTCAGCCGCGCAAGCTGAGCATGCACCTCGGCGGGGGCATCATCCAGCCGGGGGGCGTCGAAGGTCTGTCGAAGGCGGAAGATCTTGGGGTATTGAAACATGGAGGGACCTCGCGTTGCCGGGCGAAAACCACCATTTTACCCCCACTTGGCTTTTCGGATAGGCTACAAGTGCTCCCGCAATACGTCCAGCGGCTGGAACTTGTCGCCCAGGACGCTTTGGCTGTCGAAACCGAGCCAGCGATCCAGCGCGGTGGCATAGACGCGGCGGAAGTCGGTGTGGAACTTCTGGCCACCGTTCTCCAAATCGGTCAAGTTGGGGTGCTCGCCGACCTGGCCGCCTTTGAGCTTGCCGCCGGCGAGGAAGACGGGCGCGGCCGAGCCGTGTCCGGTGCCCCGGCGGCCGTTCTCCTTGACGGTGCGGCCGAACTCGGAGAAGGTCATCAGCAGCACCCGATCCAGCAACTTGTCACGCTTCATATCGTGCACGAAGGCAGCCACAGATTCCGACAACTGGCGCAGCAGGGCCCCGTGATTATGGCGCTGGTTGGCGTGGTTGTCGAATCCACCCGGCTCGACGCCGCCCAGCTCGGTGTAGTAGATCCGGATACCCAGTTCGGCTCGGATGAGTTGGGCGACGATCCTGAGCATCCGCGCGAACTGGAATGGCGGATATTGGGCCGCTCCGGCCGAGTCTTGCGCTCGGGCCGCCGCCTCTACCCGCTGGCTGCCGGCGTATGCCTCCAGGCTGCCGCGGCGGACGAAATCCAGCAGGGGGTCCTTCTCGCCGGGCACCGACCGGGCACCGACGCGAAGCGTTGGTCGGCGCTGCTCGCGGGGGAGCCGGGCTAACTCGGCCAACCGGTGTTGATGGGCCCGGCCGTCCGCGGGCGCGGGCATGGTATGGAGCGTACACTGCCGGAGTGAACTGATGGAGGGGACCACCGCCGTCTCGGCGTTGAGCGTCAGCGGCCTCGGGATTTGCCCGACGAAGACCGCCGGAACGTTCGTCTGCCCCCGGCCACAGACGCCATCGGCCGCCCGGCCCAGCCAGCCGGTCTGGCAGTTGGTCTGATGGGGCCTGGCGGTCTGCCAATCCCGCATGGCGACGGCGTGGTCGCCGCTGGGGCGAGGATATCCCACGCCGTGCAGGATGCTCAGGTGTCCCTCGTTGTAGAGTCTCATAAAGGCCTGCATCTGCGGGTGGAATCCCAACAGCGAGTCGATCTTGTGGACCTGCTCGGCCACCTCGCGCAAGGTGGGACGGTTGCGGTGGTACACGTCGTCCTCATAGGGCACCACGGTGTTCAGGCCGTCGTTGCCGCCGGCGAGTTGAACGACCACCAGGATCGTATCGCCGGCGTTGTCGTTCGACGCCGCGGCACGCGCCGAGCGGCTCAGCCAGGCCGGTACACCGGCACCCACCGACATTAGGGCCGAAGTCTCCAGCGCGGCCTTCAGAAAGTCGCGTCGTGTGTGGGACATGTCTTCCTCACTGCTACTTTCGGGCTCTATGGGTTGTATCCGGCTGGCGCCGAACACCTCAGGCCAACTGAAACTCCGGCAGAGTGACCACGGCATGTGCAATCCGGCGAAGCCGCCGTGACGGATCGGCGTCGGCCGGGGCGGCGGTCTTCAGCAGCGCCTCGGCCACGTCGGCCTGAACGTCGCCCTGCAAAAACAAGTCGAGCAGGAACCGGCCGGCGGACTGGGGGTCGGAGTGGCCATGCTTCTCGGCAACGGCCAGCGGATCTAGCTTCGCACCGTAAGGTTTCGCGCCGGCCAACAGCGCCTGGGCCAGGTTGCTACGGCCGATGAGCGTCGAATGGTTGATCCAGTGGCGGCCGCCCGGCCATCCCTTGACGGTGGGCGGATGATACAGGTCTTGGCCCAGGGCCGCCAGATCCTCTCCCAATTGCATGGTGGGAACCATCCCTTCCAGGCCCCTGACAACGCCCAGGGCGAACTCCACGGGACCCTTGATCCTCCGGCGGCGGGCGGCCGGCGAAAAGAACAGGTTCGAGCGGAGCATCGTTTCCACCAGCTTCGACACATCGTAGCCCTCGGCCAACGATCCAGCCAAGGGCTCGATCAGTGCGTCGGCGGGCTCGGCGGCCTCGGAGATCAGCCAGCGGTAGATCTTTCGGACCAGCAGCCGCGGTGTGGCCGACCGAGCAAGCACGATCCGCACCACGTCCTTGCCCTCGAAATCGCCCTCCTGGCCGAGGACCTTTTTTACACCCGAGTCGTGATCGCGGGCGATGTAACGGAGCCGGCTCCGCAGGACGAACCATCCGGTAAACGCCCGGGCGGCCTCGCGGACGTCCTGCTGGCCGCAGTGGCCCGGGCCCATGCTGAACCGTTCCATCAAGGCTCGGGCGTAGTTTTCGTTGGGCTGGGCCTTGCGATTGGCCTGACAGTCGAGCGAGAGCAGTGTGGCCGGGTCGTGCGAGACGGCCTCGAGCAACGGCTCGAAGCGGCCCAGGGCGTGGCTGCGCAACAGTCGCACGTGGTCGTGCATCAGTCGGGCGTTCTTCACTCGGCCGTTGCTGGTGGCGAAATGGTCGTGCCAGAAGAGGGTCATCTTCTCCAGCAGCGGATGTGGGGTATGGATCATCCGCCGCAGCCACCACGCCCGCAAGGCGTCGGCCGATCCGGAGCCGGTGGCCGAAGCCTCGTACTGATCGTAGGTCTGGTTGAAGGCCGCCGCGTCGGGCCCGCCGCGCAGCAGCTTTTCGACGGCACGTTGCGGCCCGTCCGAGAGGGCCTGTTGGAGTTGGTCCCAGTCGGCCCCGAAGCCCGCGCGTCGATACAGGTGCCCCACGCGGCGCAGGTCCCAAGGCCGCCGGTCGTCGGGCTCGTAGGGTGCCCAGGCCCAGTCGGGGTCGTGCGTTAGGCTTTCGGCGAACATCAGTCGTGCCCTTTCGTGTGACTCTCTCCATAGTCGTTGTTCGATCCGCGAACAAACGTTCGTTCGCGGAGCGAACAACGGCTATCTTAGACCCTCCCCTGGTTGCGACCCCACTCCACGCTCTGGCGAGCGTGGCTACAGGTTCGGTTTCAACTCCAGTGTTGCCTGGGGTCGATTGTCGCGGGTGGCGACGTTCAGCTTTATCTGGCCTAGATACTCGACGATGGTTATCAGCAGGCCGATCTGGGTTTCGGCCTGCTCTTTTGTGCTGCCCTCCTTGAGCATGTTCTGCCGGACCAGGTTGTCGCGGTTGGCGTCCAGGATGGAAGCCAACTGGACGCCGTTGACCTCCACCAGGCTGTGGGCGGTAACCAACGGCTTGACCGTGTCGGCAATCTCCTTTTGCAGGGCGTCGATCAGGTCCTTGGTCAGGTCGTCGGTGGAACTGAGGATCATGAAATCGCCCACGGCGGCCAGGGAGGGCCGGAAGTTGAAACGCTGGTCGATCTTCCGCCGGTCTCCCTCTTTGGGCGCCCTGAAGTAGGCCACGGTGAATTTGGTGCCGCCGTGCGACAGCCGGTCGATGATCAGCCCCGGCTGGGCCTGCTGGCCGCGGGTGAAGTTGGTCAGGCCGATGGCCTTCTGCCATGCCTCTTCAACGATCTCGCCGAATTGCTCGGGGTTGTGAAGGCGGAAGATCGCCGCAAAGGCCGGGATCTGGAGCTGCGGCGTGCCGATCGCGGGGTCATACTCCTGCTGGGCCACCACGAACCGCACCTCGGGCTCGGTCTCGCCCAACACCTCGTCGGTCAGGTCCAGGCCGCTGAAGAAGATCCCCATCATGTTCTCGAAGAAGATCAGCCCGGATGTCCGCTCCGGAAACAACTCGTCCTTGGCGGCGTAGAAGGCGTGCAGATCGCGGTAGAAGCTCAGCCCGGCGATGCGGCGCGGGACCGGCAGGTTCGGCAGGACTCCCTTTTCCGTTTGCATGGGGTTTTGGGTCTGGCTGGGCTTTTCCGCCCGGCTGGGCAGGGCGAAAGCCGTGGCTCCAGAAGGATCAGCCGCCCGGCCGTCCACCGCGGCGCGCAGCGTCAGCGTCTCTCGCTCCACCACCAGGCCCAGTCCCAGGTAGTTCGACTCCCGCAGGGATTCGATGACTCCCGAAAACAACAAGGCCGCCAGGGGGTTCGAGGTCCCTGCGAGGGCCTCGCGAATGGGAGGATGCTGCTTGATCACCTGGGCGTTCACAAACGCGGTTGCACAGGCTTCGGGACCCACCGCCTTCTTGGCGTCTCGGTAGGCGGCCAGGGAGGCCAGGCTCTTGCCGCCGGCCTTTGCACGCAGATCGACCGCCGCCTTGAGCCCCTCGGGCTTGTTGGACCACAGCAGGCGGTTGCCGATGATAGCGTGGGCCTCGCCCCCGCCGAAGGTCCATCCGGTCACGCCACGGTACTCGCGTGTCGCCACTCGGCCCGGCTCACCTTCTTTCTCGGCCTCGTCGCGGGCGAAGCTCAGCAGGATCTTGTGCAATTCTCCCAGCATCTTGGGGTCTTCGGCGTCGACGATCAGCCAGACGGTGCCCTGGGGGCCGGCGGCGAAAGTGACGCCTCCGCCGGTGAGCTTCCGCAGGGCCGTCTTCCAGTCGTTGCCTATCATGGTCTCCAGATACGCGATGACCGCCATGAATTGCTTGAAGTCAGGCCCGGCGGCCGCTTTCTGATAGACAGGCTGTGAGGTAACCGCCTCGGTCGTCTTGGGGTCGAGCGCAAAGTCCAGCACGGCCTTGGGTCGCGAGACCTCCACCACGATGATCGCATCTTGGGGGATCCATTGGGCGGCCGGAGGCAAGGCGTCGGCCATCGCGACGGTTTGCGCCAACAAGGCCGACAATACCAGGCCCAGCGCCAAGGGCAGCTTCCGAGACATGAGATTCCTCCTATGGCCACAAGGTTAATGATCGCACTCCCTATAGTTTGGAAAGATATTCGTTCCAGTCAAGCATTTATTGACGCGCGCGCCGAGCCACGGTCAAGAAACGGGGAAATCCACCCCGAGGTAGGGTAGTGACGTGATTCCCGCGACCGCCTCCCGCTCGCGAAGACGGGAACCGGTCACAAATCGCGCCAGCAGAAGCAGAGCGTCGCCAGCGCAACCGCGGCCAGCGTAGGGATGCCGTATCCCAGGATGACTCGCGGCAAGAAAAAGTCGCTGAAATCGCCGCGGTCGTAGAAGGTGGGGTCCTGTTGCACCGATTTCTCGGGCACGGGCGCGAGCGTTTCCAAAAAGTGACCCGTCTGGCCAAGCCACCCCATCGGCTCTTCGTCGGTTTCGGTCTGCTGATCCTCCTCGCTCTGGCGCCACGGCTGCCGCAGCAGTGTGGGAAGGGCCTGGTTGAGGCTGATCGGCGAGAACTCTTCCAGCGAGAACGTGTGTAGTGTCAGGTTGATCGGGTACCAGACGAAGACCAGGACCACGACGGCCAGAAACGGCTTTCGCAGCAGGGTTCCCAGCAGGAATCCCAACGATACCTGGAGGGTCATTACCAGCGCGGCCGCGCCCAGGGCGGCCAGAATTCCATACACGGTTACCGTATCGTCGGGCGCCGGCCGATTGGCCAGGACCAGCACCAAGATCGCCGGCGCCACGACCGTCAGGTAGATACCCAACACGAGCACCACCCGCGATAGCCACGAGGCCAGCAAGTACTCGTGGCGGGCCACCGGCCGACTGAGGATGCCGTCGGCCAACGACTCGGATCGCGATCCCGACACCGGACCCACGCCCAGGATTATTACCACGAAGAACCAGGGGAACACCAGGTAGGGAAACAACAACGACGCGATCAGTACCGCCGACGGAGTTGCTTGCCATTGCGAGAGTGTCATGACCAGCGTCAGCAGGGCGGTGGCCGCCAGCCAGAGCCGGACCAGCCAACTGGCGCCGAGGCCTCGCAGGTCATGCCGGAGGATCGCCAGAAATGGCATCATCCGCGTGCCCAGCGTCGAAATCGAACCGTTGGAACCCATGGGCTTCGTCCTCTTGCAGCAGTTGCAGATAGGCGTTTTCGGTCTCGTTCTGTCCGCAACGCAGATCCTGGAGCAACAGGTTTGCCGCGTCGACCATCTTCAGCACCTCGGCCAGGGCACGGGCGCGACTGTGAACGTCGGAGATCCGAACCAGCAACGTCTGGTCGGCCTCGACCCGCACGTCGACGCCCTCGAGATCGCCGGCTTGTTGGGCCAGGCGTCCGATCTCCTGGCCGCTGCCTTCGAGGTCCAGGCTGAAGTCGTCGCGGCGCAGCCGCAGCTTCATGTCGCGCATGGGGCCGTTGAAGATCATGCGGCCCTCGTGCATCACGCCCACGTGATCGCAGATCCGGTCGATGTCGGCGAGGATATGCGTGGAGACGACGATCGTGCGGTTCTTTCCCAACTCGCGGATCAGGTCCAGAGTAAATCGCCGTGCCGCCGGGTCCAGCCCGGCGGTGGGCTCGTCCCAGAGCAGCAGCGGCGGATCGTTCACCAGCGAGGCGGCGATTCCCAGCCGGGTGGCCATCCCGGTCGAGAAGGTGCGGATCCGCTGGTCCGTGGCCCCCAGCAATCCCACGGCGCGCAACAGCGAGGCGAACCGCGGCCGGCGGACCTCTCGAGGCAGCCGGCAGAGCCTGCCCAACAGGTCGAGGTATTCGATGGGCGTGAGGTTTCCCGGCAGCTTGGGATGGGTGGGCAGGTAGCCGATCATCCCACGGACGACCACCGCGTTGGCCCCGCAGGGCCTGCCGAAGACCTCCGCCCGGCCCGCACTGGGCCGCTGCAATCCCAGCAGGAGTCGGAAGGTAGTGGTCTTCCCCGCCCCGTTGGGACCCAACAACCCGAAGATCGATCCGCGGGGGATCTCCAAGCTCATGTCGTTGACGGCGATCAGCCGCCCGCCGAAGATCTTGGTCAGGTGCTCGGTGCGAATCGCCGGTTCCACGCACTCGGTTCCTTTTCCGCTCTTGAATCGACACGCCAGCAGCCACGGGCTTCAACGAGGGGTGGCCGGGGTCGCCGAGCCCCCCTCATTACCTTGATTCTCAACAAGATGATCGGCCGCGTCAAGGGACTCAAGGCGTTGGAAATGGCTAATGGTGAAAAAGGGGACATCACTGATTATCGTTCGTCTTTCGTGTCTGCGAAGGGTCGTAGCGGCATGGCAACTATCGTTTCCCGCCAATATCAGGACTTCGGGGCCAGGCGACGCAGGCGACCCCAGGCGAGACACCCCGCCAGCGAAGCAAACCGGCCAGGGCGAAGACCGCGCACGCCGCCAGGCAGATGCCCGCCGGCCAATCGCCGTGGCGCAAATACCAACTGCGGCGCGGGTCGGCGGAGACACTGGCGAATATCGTGCCGGTGTCTCGCCGCGGACCTTGTCGGACGATCCGCCCGTCGCCGTCGATCCAGGCCGAGAAGCCCGTGTTGGCTGCAATCAGAAACGGCTTGCGGCACTCGACCGCCCGAAACACGCCGCATATCAGGTGCAGGTCCAGTTCGCTGGAACCCCAAAACCAGCCGTCGTTGGTCAGGTTCACCAGCACGTCGGGCTCGACGCCTTCGGCAGCCAGCAGGTTGACTTGCCGGCGAATCACGCGCGACAGCACACTCTCGAAGCAGATGTTCGGGCCGACCCGCAGGCCGTCGACTTTGAACGACGCCGGCCGCGTGCCCGCGTTCAGACTTACCGGCAAAGGCGTCAATCGTTGGATCCAGGGCAGATACTCGGCAAACGGTACGTACTCGCCGAACATCACGCGGTGGTTCTTGCGATAGACGCCGGCCAGGCTGCCGTCGCGGCGCACAAAGGCGGCCGCGTTGTAGATCTTCATGCCGTCCGGGCCAAAATGATGATTGTCGACGCCGATGAGCATCGCCGCGCCGAAATGCCCGCTCATGGCGCTCATCTCCATGTGCGATTGCCGCGACGCATCTTCCAGGGCGGCCTGGAACTGCTGCTCGGTCCGTCCCTGGTGCCGGAAGACGTCGGGCATCCGCGCGTTCGCTTCGCGGGTGATCAGCGTCTCGCGGAACATGGTCTCGGGCCAGACGATCAGGTCCGGCTGCCCATGTTGCTCGATGGCGTCCGCCGACAACTCGCGATACTGCCGGTGGATGCGATCGTTCATGCCGGGGTCGGTCTTCATTTGCGTGTCTATCGAGCCTTGGATCAGCGCGATTGCAGCCTCGTCCTCGCCCTTGGCACGCTCGAATCCAATGCGAACGTAACCGTAGCAGAGCACCGCGGCCAGCACGGCAATCGCCGGCACCAGCGGCCAGATCGCTCGCGGCTGCTGGTCGCAACGAATCATCCGTGCCAGCGAAGCGGCCACGAACATCACCACAAAGCTGACGCCGAAGGCCCCGGCCAGATCGCTCATTTGGATCAGCGTGATCCGGTCGTACTGCGTATGGCCCAGGCAGGCCATGGTCATTCCATGGAGCACGTATTCCCGGGCGAGTTCCAATCCGGTCCAGACGATCGGCGCGGCCAGCACCACCGGCAGGCGGAGTTGGTGTACGGCGACTCGCGAAAGTCCCACGAACAGCGGCAGATAGAAGGCGAAATAGAACGACAGCGCGACCCAACCGATGCTGGTCGCCGGATGCGGCAGCCGCAGCCAATGGAGCATCGCCAGCCAGAAGAGGAACCCGGCGAGCCAGAGGGTCGCATACGGCCGGCGGCCGACGAGTTCCTTTTTTCGGATCAGCAGCACCCACCAGACCGGCGCGATCCATCCCAGCAGCCCCAGTTTTAGCGGCGGCAGCGCGGCCCAAAGCAAGATCGCCCCCACCAGCGCGTGGCCCAGCGTGGAACGATACCAGTCGGCGAGGGATCCTGATGTGTTAGTGCGGGGCATCATCACCGGCAATTTGTACGTTGGCCCTCCGAGGCCGACGCTGTTTGTCGACGGCTTCGGAGAGCCATCGTACTGACAGTTTCAAGTGACACGGGGAACTACCGGACCGCCAGAAACCGCCGGAGCAACTCCGTTCCGCAGTCGGTCAAGAAGCTTTCCGGATGGAACTGCATGCCCAGCAGCGGGAGTTCTTGGTGGCGGATGCCCATGATCTCGCGCGTGCCGTCGGGGGCGTCGCACCAGGCACAGACCTCGAACTCGTCGCCGAGCGTCTCCGGCCGGACGACGAGACTATGGTATCGGGTGGCGATAAAGGGATTCTCCAGCCCCTTGAACAGGCCGCGGTTATCGTGGTGGATTTCGTCGGTCTTTCCGTGCATCAGCCGCCCGGCGCGAACGATCTCGGCCCCAAAGGCCTGGGCAATCGACTGATGCCCCAGACACACGCCCAGCAACGGCATTCGCCCGGCGAAGTGCTTCGCACAGGCAACCGAGATTCCGGCCTCGTTTGGCGTGCAAGGACCGGGCGAGATGATCAGGTGCGAGGGACGGCGGGCCTCGATCTGCTCGACGGTGATCTTGTCGTTGCGATGGACCTCCAACTCCAGCGACGGATCGATCTCTCCCAGTCGCTGGACCAGGTTGTAGGTAAACGAATCGTAGTTGTCGACCAACAGGATCATGGGCGAAATCACTGGCAGGATCATTGGAACCGCTGTCTCGGCGCAAGCCAACAGGCGTCAGTGTACCCGTTTCGGCGGCGGACGGCTACCGTGTACTATCCGGGCCTGACGGCGTTGAAGCGTTCTTCGGGCAGGATCACCGAGGTGATTCTCAGGCCGAACTTGTCGCCCACCTTGACGGCTTCGCCGGTAGCGACCAGTCGGTCGCCGACGTCCATTTCCAGCATTTCTTCGCAAGACTTGTCGAACTGGATAATCGAGCCGGGCCCCAATTCGACGATTCGGCCGATCGGTTGCCGCTTCTCGGCCAGGTTGACGACCACGGGAACCTTGATCCTCAGCAGGCTGCGACTGTATTGGGGCAGGTCTCTCAGTCCGACTTTTCGGGGGGCTGGTTCCGGCTTTGGTGCCTGCTGCTTTGCTGGTGTCTTCGTTTTTTCGGCCTTTGGCTTGGCAGTGCCGATGACCATCGCCGGCTTGGGAACCGGCCAAACGAGGCTGGCGGTGCCCGACTTGCCGCCGGCGGCGGAGAGTTCCAGCGGCACGATCGCCGCCCCGTCGCCCAACCCACCCCTTCGGGCCGCACCTCCGAGGTGTTTCACTGTGGCGGTTTTGAAATCGTCGGGCATGAACTCCTCGGGCAGGAGGATCATGCCCAACTCTTGGGCCAGAGTGGTCAGCTTGCTTTCGCCGGTGGGGTCCGGATCGGCACACCAGCCGGGGACCAGCCCAGAGCTTTCTGCCAACAGGACCAAGGCTGCCGATTCCCCGCAGATTAGCATGATGGCCAGCCCCGGCCCAGCCATGTCGTCGGGCAACTGGTCGACGTCGACGGTGCCAGGTTCGCCGACCGCCAGCGAGAATTGTGCGTCGAGGGCCCGACTGAATGCTTCGGCCGCTTCATCGCTGCCCGTCTGGCAGGCAGCCACCACCTGGTCAACGATTTCTGGCGTGAAGTCGGGCATTAACGGCACCAATGGGGGGGTTTACCGCCTTGCGCATACCGAACCAACAGAATGGAACCTTCCGCGCTGTCTCAAGATATCGGACACCCGATCCACAAACTTTGCCCAGATGATACAATTCAGTTCGCTGCATATACTGCCGGGAGACCGCCCCACAACTCGAAACCCTCAAGGAGAGAACTCCTCATGCACTGCCGACTCCACCCGATTGGCGTTTTCGCAACCTTCCTCTTCGTTTCATTGACCGTAGCCGATTCGGCGTCATTGGCCGTGGCCGATTCGCGGTCATTGGCCGTGGCCGACTCGGGCCCAACGGTCCTGTGGTACTCTCGGCCGGCCGGGAATTGGGTCGAGGCCCTGCCGATCGGCAACGGTCGTCTGGGGGCAATGGTGTTCGGCCAAACCGAGAATGAACGGATTCAGCTTAACGAAGACACTCTCTGGTCGGGCTTTCCGCACGATTACGCCAATCCCGAGGCCGCGAAGCATCTGGCCGAAGTCCGCCGGCTGATCTTCGACGGCAAACATGCCGAAGCGCAGAAGATCATCGACCAGCACATGATGGGCGTGCCGCGATTCCTGCAGGCCTATCAGACGCTCGGCGACCTGCGTCTGAAGTTCTCCGGTCATCGGCAGACGACCGATTATCGACGGGAGTTGGACCTTGGCGCCGCAATCGTCCGCGTGACGTATCGCCAGGGCGACGCCCACTTCACCCGCGAACTTTTCTCTTCGGCCGTGGATCAAGCGATCGTCATTCGGCTGACCTGCGACCGGCCGGGACTGATCAACGTCGAAGCGACTCTCGACAGTCCGCATAGCCACCAGACCAATCCCGACGCGGCCGGCCGGCTGGTGATGTCGGGCCAATGGATCGGCACGGGCAAGGGCGCGTCGCTGATTGCCGGTGTCACCGGCGCGGGTCTGCGATTTGAAACGCGGATTCACGCCAAGGCGGAAGGGGGCAAGGTCACGGCCGATGGTGAGGCGCTGAAGATCAGCGGCGCCGATGCCGTTACCATGCTATTGGTCGCGGCGACCAGTCACAAGAACTACCGCGACATCACCGCCGACCCGGCGCAACGCTGCGAAGACTACTTGACGGCGGCCGTCAAGAGACCTTTCGGGCAGCTTCGCTCGGCCCACGTGTCCGACTATCGCCGGCTGTTCGATCGCGTGCAGTTGCAGCTTCAGCCGGGCAAGGACTCCGAGGCGGATCCCGAGGCTTCCGAAATGCCCACCGACCGGTGGCTCGAAGCCGCCGCAAAACGTGCCGCCGATCCGGGCCTGGCGGCGCTGTACTTCCAATTTGGCCGCTACCTGTTGATTTCGGCCAGCCGACCCGGCACGCAACCGGCCAACTTGCAGGGGATCTGGAACGAGCACACCGCGCCGCCTTGGGGGAGCAAGTACACGGTCAACATCAACACCGAGATGAACTACTGGCCGGCCGAGGTCTGCAACCTCAGCGAGTGCCAGGGGCCGTTGTTCGACCTGCTCGAAGACCTGACCGTAACCGGCGGGCGGATCGCCCGGCAGCACTACGGCTGCCGCGGTTGGGTCCTGCACCACAACACGGACCTCTGGCGTGCGGCAGCGCCGGTCGACTTTGCTTTCTACGGCACGTGGCCCAGCGGCGGCGGGTGGCTCTGCCAGAACCTTTGGCAACACTACGTCTTCGGCGGCGATCGGGAGTTTCTCGCACGCCGGGCGTATCCGATCATGAAAGGGGCCGCACAGTTCTATCTCGACTACCTGGTCGAGCATCCCAAGCACGGCTGGCTGGTCACTTGCCCGTCGAACTCGCCGGAAAACGCCCATCAAGGACGCGTGAGCGTGTGCGCCGCGCCGACGATGGACGTCCAAATCATCCACGACCTGTTCGGCAACTGCATCGAAGCAAGCAAGGTTCTCGACGTAGACGCCGATTTTCGGGCAAAGCTCACCGACACGCTCAAACGTTTGCCGCCGATGCAGATTGGCAAACACGGCCAGTTGCAGGAATGGCTGATGGACGTCGACGAGCCGGAGCCGCAACACCGGCATCTTTCGCACCTGCTGGGCCTGCACCCCGGCAACCTGATCACGCCGCGCGGAACGCCCGATCTGGCCGAGGCCTGCCGCAAATCGCTCGAGCGTCGGGGCGACGGCGGCACCGGCTGGAGCTTGGCGTGGAAGATCAGTCATTGGGCCCGGCTCCACGACGGCAACCACGCGCACCTGGTGTTGAAGAACCTGCTGCGGCCCGGCCATACGCTGCCGAACCTGTTGGACAGTTGTCCGCCGTTCCAGATCGACGGTAACTTCGGCGGCTGCGCCGGAATCGCCGAGATGCTGCTGCAATCGCACGCCGGCGAGGTCGAACTGCTGCCCGCACTCCCCGATGCCTGGCCGAACGGCTCGGTCAAAGGACTGCGTGCCCGCGGCGGGTTCGACGTCGACCTGACCTGGAAAGCCGGTGAGCTAACCGACGTGGTAATCCGCTCGAAGTTGGGCCGCGACTGCCACGTGCGTCATGGAGATCAGACCAAACTGTTGAAGACCACCGCCGGCGGAAGCTATCGGCTTAGCGGCGGTTTGTTGACGCTTGTTCCATAGTAAGGTCCGTGTTTACACCCACGCGTGGCGACCCAGACAAAAAAACACGTGGGTGCAAAGTGCCCACCCTACCATACGGAAAGGAGATCGACGATGAGCGAAACTCGGCGTTTTCGATTGACGATTGCCGGCATCGTGGCGCTGGGGATCGTGCCGGCCTTTGTGGTTCGTGCCGAACCGCCTCGACAGCAGCGTGCCACTGCCGAGTTCTTTCAGAGATTAGACAAGAACCGCGACGGCAAGCTGGTACGCGACGAGTTGCCCGAGCCTATCAGAAAGAACTTCGACCGCGTCGATACCAACGGCGACGGCGCGATTACGCCGAAAGAAGACGAGGCCTTCCGGAACCGCCGTCGGATGGTCGGCGAAAGGCGCTCCGGCCGGCCGGGACAACCGCGGGCATCCGACAGAATCCGTACCGAACTGGACGTCCCGTACGCCGACACCGACAACCCGCGGCAGCGGCTCGACCTGCTGTTGCCGAGCAATCCCGGCGGCGACCAACCACTGCCGGTCGTGGTGTGGATTCACGGCGGTGCCTGGCAAGCGGGAAGTAAGGGAAGCGGAACGGGAAGGCTCGGCGAACTGGTGTCCGGCGGCAACTACGCCGGCGTATCGGTCGCTTACCGTCTCAGCAGCGAAGCCATTTGGCCCGCCCAGATACACGACTGCAAGGCGGCCATCCGCTGGGTCCGCGCCCACGCCAAGCGGTACAACCTCGACGGCAGCCGGATCGGCGTTTGGGGAAGCTCGGCCGGCGGACATCTCGTGGCCATGCTCGGCACTAGCGGCGGTGTGAAAGAGTTGGAGGGCGACCTCGGAAAACACACCGACCAAGACAGCCGCGTCACCTGCGTGGTCGACTATTTCGGCCCCAGCGACCTGTTGTCGATGGGCAAGTATCCCAGCCGCATGGACCACGACTCGGCCGACTCGCCGGAATCCAGACTGGTCGGCGGGCCGTTGCAGGAGACCAAGCACGCCGCCCGCGGTGCTTCGCCGATCTCGTACGTCTCGAAAGACGACCCTCCGTTTCTGATCGCCCACGGCACCGAGGATCAATTGGTTCCGCTGAACCAGTCGGAGCGGCTCGACGCGTCGCTTCGCAAGGCTGGAGTCGACGTGCTGCTGGTCAAAATGGTCGGTGCCGGCCATGGATTCCGCAACGAGGAGATCACCCGCCGGGTCCACGCGTTCTTCGAGAAACACCTGCGCGGGAAAGACGTCGATATATCGGGGGAGCCGATCGAGTAGCAGCTTCCGCCGAGAGCACGGCTGGAGTTCTGGATGAGTCTGGGTATAATTGGTGTCTGTCCCCGTAACAGAACTAAGTGGGATGGTATTTCCCGGGAGGACCTCGCATGGCAACTCAAACCTTCACTGCCATGCTCCAACGCGAAGGCGATGCATACGTGGCGCTCTGTCCGGAGTTGGACGTGGCCAGCCAAGGCAATACGGTGGAACAGGCTCGGGCCAACTTGCGGGAGGCAGTGGAGTTGTTGCTGGAGACGGCCAGCCCGACCGAGATACGGCAGCGGCTTCGAACGGAGGTGTACTTAACCTCGTTGGAGGTTGAAGTTGGGTAAGCTCCGCGTCCTTTACGGCAGTGCGGTGGTCAACCTACTGCGGGCAAACGGTTTCGTCGAGGTGCGGCGTCGCGGCAGCCACGTGGTCATGCAGAAGCGGTTGCCCGACACCACCGTTACGGTCCCCGTGCCGGACCACCGCGAGTTGAAGCGCGGCGCGTTGGCATCGATCATCCGTCAGAGTCAGCTTCCACGCGGTGTGTTCGAGGAATAGTCGCCAATACCTGCCATGCCTAACCCCTCACAACCCGGCGACGTCCGCATGCGGGGCTTCTCCCGGCGGACCACCGTTGCCGACGCGGTAAAATGGCTCGACGATCAAATCTCGCCCATGGCGGAAGAACTCGTGCCGCTGGCCGTGTCGGCCGGACGTGTACTTTCGCGACAAATCACCAGCCGCGTGAACGTGCCCGCCTTCGACCGCTCGATGATGGACGGCTTTGCCGTTCGCGCGGCCGACACCACCGGCGCGTCGCCCTACAACCGGTTGTCGTTTCGGGTGGTTGGCGAATCGATGCCGGGCCGGTCTTATGAGGGCAAGGTTGCGCCGGGGGAAGTCGCGCGGATCATGACCGGCTCGCCAATGCCGGAAGGGGCCGACGCCGTACTGCCGGTCGAGGTCGTGGAAATCGCCGGCGACAACGTGTCGGCCCAAGGCGACGTCTCGCCGGGTCAGCACGTCGGCCGCATCGGCGAAGACATCATCGCCGGCACGGCCGTGTTGCCGGCCGCGCGCGTGTTGCGGCCGCAGGACGTCGGCGTGGCGGCTTCGATCGGCGACGTTGAAGTGCCGGTTGTCAGGCGGCCGCGCGTACGAATAGTGGTCACCGGCAACGAACTGCTTCCGGTCGGATCGATGCCGGCGGCGAACAAGATCGTCGATTCCAACGGGCCCATGCTGGCGGCGCTGGTCCAGCGCGACGGCGGCGTGGCGATCAGCCCGGGCATCGTGCGCGATACTCCCGAGGCGATCCTCGAAGCAATGCAATCCGCGGTCGAGGTGGTGTTGATTTCCGGTGGTTCGAGCGTGGGGGCGGAGGACCAAGCCCCGTCGCTGCTGGCGAAACACGGCGAGTTGCCGATCCACGGCGTTGCCATGCGGCCCGGCAGTCCGGCCGGCATGGGGCGGCTCGACGACCGCCTGGTATTTCTGCTGCCGGGCAACCCGGTGGCGTGCCTGTGTGCCTACGATTTCTTCGCGGGCAGGGCGATTCGCCGCCTGGGCGGCCGGTCGACCGACTGGCCCTACGCTCGGGTGACGATGCCGCTGCGGCGGAAGATCGTTTCGACCGTGGGGCGGCTGGATTACATGCGCGTGCGGATTGTCGAAGGCCGTGCCGAGCCGCTGTCGATTTCCGGCGCGTCGCTGCTGTCGTCTACCACCAGGGCCGACGGCTTCGTGTTGGCCCCGCCCGACAGCGAAGGATATCCGCCCGGTGCCGAGGTGGACGTGTTCTTGTACGATTGATTGTGCTAGTCGGCGGCCAACCGTTCCAACTCCGTGTCAAACCGCACGATCACCACTCGCCAGGCGGCGTTTTCGGCCGGGGTCTCGCCGGGCGTTGGGGTGCGGTAGAAAGTGAAATACCACACCACGGGAAAGTTCTCGCACTTGTAGAGATACTTCAAGAGCACCAGGTCGTTGCCGACCCGTTTCTGGGCGATCCGCTCGAATTCCAGATAGCGGCCGTACATCTGCTCCAACTCGTTGGTCTTTGTCACGAGCGTCTTTACGGCGTCTTCCTGCGTGCGGAGTTGGCTATCGGCGAGCAGTTCGCCGTAGGCCGTCTCTGCCTGACCCATCGAGACGCCCTCGAGGAACGTGCTCACTCGGGCGCCCAGCGCAACGAGCACCGGGTCGTCCGAGGTGGCGGCCTCCTGAGCCGTCGACGGTCCGGCGATGGCGAGCAAAACGATACTCGCGAGAACGAAGCTGATGGCGTGTGTATGGTTTGGCATGTCGTGAAATCCTCTGGATATGGGGATTATCTTTCGGCCCGTCGGGTCGGTTGCGGCGGCGATTCGACGGCGAGCAGGCGGCGCATCTCGGCGGCGAGAAAAAACGAGCCGGTGATGCAGATCAGATCGTCCGGCGCTGCCCGGCGGCGGATCTCTTCCAAAGCACCGGCCGGCGCGGCGGTGACGGTCGACGGGCATTCGATCAACGGGCGTCCGGCCAACTCGGCGGCCAACTGCTGAAGCCGCCCCGGCGACACCGCCCGGGGATTCTCCAGGTAGCGCGTGAAGAGCACTTCGTCGAAACGGTCCATCAGGCAGGATAACATGCCGCGGAAGTCCTTGTCGTCTGAAGTGGCGAAGACGAGCAATCGCCGCGCGGCGGAGAAACTCTCGTCGAGCACCTTCAGCAGCGCTTCGATCGACGCCCGGTTGTGGGCCGCATCGAGCACAATCGTCGGCCGGCGTGCTACCACTTCCACTCGGGCCGGCCAGCCGGCCGTCGCCAATCCGGTGCGGATCGCTTCCTCGGGGATCGCGCGGCCGCCGTGGCTCAACTCGGCTAGAACGGCCAGAGCGACGGCCGCATTGGCTGCCTGGTGGCGACCGAGCATTCTCAAGGAAAGGTCCTTCAGTCCCGTGGCCGGATACGGGTCCTCGCGGTCCGCAAGCGGACGGACAAAACGGAAATCCAACTTGCCGGCGGCCGGGGCCTCTTCCAAGTGACGAGGCGGATAGTAGTCGAAGTCGAAATCGACGCCCAACTCGACCAGCCGGCTCCCTTGCCGCCGGCACACTTCTCGGATCACCTCGCGCGGTTCCTCCTGCATCACACCGCTGATGACCGGCACGCCCGGCTTGACGATGCCGGCCTTCTCCCGGGCGATCGCCGCCAGCGTGTTGCCCAATTGCCTCGTATGGTCGTAACTGATACTGGTAATGACCGAAACCCTGGGTTCGCAGACGTTGGTCGAATCGAGCCGTCCGCCGAGACCCACTTCGAGAATAGCCGCGTCGACTTCGCTTCGCGCGAAGTACATCAAAGCCACGGCGGTGGTCAACTCGAAATAGGTCGGGCCGATCTCGTCATCGGCGATTTCGGCGGCCGCACGGTCCATGGTCTCGACGACGGGCCGGAGTTGGTCGACCATCTCCGCGAACTCGTCCGCCGGACAGCAACACCCATCGACCGACATGCGTTCCTCGATCCGCTCGAGGTGCGGCGAGGAGAAGACGCCTATCCGCTGCCCGGCGGCGGATAGCACGGCGGCGATCATTGCCGCGGTCGAGCCCTTGCCCTTGGTGCCGGCAACGTGGACGATCCGCAGGTCGCTCTGCGGATTGCCCAGCCCGTCGAGCAGTTCTCTCATCCGCTCGAGCTTGAACTCTCGCTGCCGATAGGGCACGTTGCGTGCCCGTTCGTAGTCGATCCGCCCGAGAAGAAACCGCATGGCGGCTTCCGGTCCGGGGAGATCTCGGTCGGTTTGCAACTGGGAGGACATCCGGAGGAATCGAGGCTTGGGGATTGTAGGAGGCGACTCCCGTCGCCGATTGCAGCCGATCCGGGGCGGGACCTTCTGCTCGCAACGAGGTATTCTACCGCAATCCGGGCCGGCTGTCTCGTGCGGGCAACAGCTCCGCCTCAGCAGGCACCCCACCGAGATTAGTGGTTCCGCTACCCTACGGTTGGTTTGCCAGAGTCTTACATCGCGACTTTGCCGCGTTAGGGTCTTTGTGCATGGACATCCGCGCACCGTGCGCGGATGTTTGTAGCATGGGCCCCTGGCCCGTGTTCTCACCTCTCACGGGCCGGGGGCCCATGCTACTTTGGTTGCGGCTGCGCCGTCTCAGGCGTATGGTCCCTTGAAACGGCCCCGGCGCTATCCTATAGTGAAGGACTCGGCATCCGGTCGTACCGCTTGAACATCGGCGGGCCGGGAACCGTATCCGGTATTGGGACTCTCGGCGACCTCACTTCGAGGCAATATATGCAATCAGACGCCAGACAATCAGAAGTCGTCATCGAAACCCGAAATCTTACCAAGGTCTATCGAGATTTCTGGGGCCGTCAGAAAGTCAGGGCCCTGAAGGCACTGGACTTGGAGGTCCGGCGAGGCGAGGTCTTCGGCCTCCTGGGGCCCAACGGGTCCGGCAAGACCACGACCATTAAGCTCATGCTCGGGCTGCTGTTTCCCACCAGCGGACAGGCCCTGGTCTTCGGGCGCGACGCCACCGAGGTCACCAAGAACGAGCGCATCGGATACCTGACCGAAGAATCGTACCTCTACCGCTTCCTCAACGCCGAGGAGACGCTCGATTTCTACGGCCGGCTGTTCGACATGTCCCGGGCCCAACGGCGACAGCGAACGTTCGACTTGATCGAAATGGTCGGGCTCGACTGGGCCCGAAAACGACAGTTGAAGGAATACTCCAAGGGGATGGCCCGGCGGATAGGGCTCGCCCAGGCACTCATAAACGACCCCGAACTGATACTGCTCGACGAGCCGACCACCGGGCTGGACCCGATCGGTACCCGCGAGATGAAGGACCTGATCCTCAGACTTCGCGATGAAGGCAAGACGATCCTGCTTTGCAGTCACTTGCTGGCCGACGTCCAGGACGTCTGCGACCGGATCGCCATACTTTATCAGGGCGAGTTGAAGGAACTCGGCCGCGTGGAAGACCTGTTGAAAGTCCGCGACGTTACGGAGATCTGCTCTCGTGGACTCAGCAAAGAGGCCCAGCGGGAAGTCCGTGCGGTGATCGCGAAGCATAACGGCGAAGTACTCTCGATGGACAACCCCACTACCACGCTCGAACGGCTCTTCCTGGACATCATCGAGGAGAGCAAGGCCCATCCCGGCCGCCGGGTGCGTGGGGTGGAGCGGGGGAAGGAGGAGAAGGGAGAAGGGAGAAGGGAGAAGGGAGAAGGGTGAAGGGGGAGGAAAGTGCTCGAGACGGCGTCAAGTCTCAATGAACGAACCACAAACGCAAAAACACTGAATCATGGTCATCGAGCGGGCTTCTGCCACGCTATCATTTTACGAGTGGTTTCCAACGGCCGCGCTGAGTTGGCTGGTGGTGGTTGGTGGAGTGTGCCTGGCGGCGCTGCTGATCGGCTGGTTGGCAACGGCCGTGCGTCACGGTCCGCTGGCCGCCGCGCGGATTGTCGGCCGGGTGCTGGCCAATGCGGCAGTCGACGTGATATGTATCTCGCCGCGTCGCGTCTGGGCACTTGGCTGGCTGGCGGTTCGCGAATCGATCCGTCGTCGGGGGGCGGTGGCGGTCGTGTTTGCCGTGTTCATCGTGGTCTTGATGTTCGCCGGCTGGTTCCTCGATCCGACCAGCACGCATCCCGCCCGACTCTACCTGAGTTTTGTGCTCACCGCCACCAGCTACCTGGTGTTGGTGTTGGCGTTGTTCCTCAGCGCGTTCAGTCTTCCCAGCGACATCAAGAGCAAGACGTTGCACACGGTGGTTACCAAGCCGGTTCGTGCAAGCGAGGTGGTGCTCGGCCGGATCCTCGGCTTCGTGGCCGTGGGAACACTCTTGCTGGTGGTCATGGGGGCGATGAGCTACGGGTTCGTCGTTCGCTGGCTCAGCCATTCCCACGAACTTACCGTGGACAACCTCCGCGTGGTGGAACAGTCGGCCAAAGATAAACCCGAGCTTCACGAGGGCTTTACCAGCCGGGTTCGCGAACACCGGCACAAGGTAACCGTCGACGCGTCGGGCCGAGGTAGCGTGGCCATGGAAAAGGGCCATTGGCACGACTTCTCGGCCGAACAGTCGCGAGGCAAGACCATCTATCGCATCGGGCCCGCCAAGGGGATGCTGCTGGCCCGGGTGCCCATCTACGGGACGCTCCGTTTCCTGGATCGCACCGGCAGGAAAGCCGATAAGGGTGTGAACGTCGGTTATATTTGGGCCTACCGCAGCTACATTGAAGGGGGAAAGCTGGCCGCGGCAATCTGGACCTTCGACGGCGTGACCGAAGAGCAGTTTCCCGAGAAGCAGTTCCCCAAGGGGCTACCCCTGGAGATGACCATCGAGGTGTTCCGCACATACAAGGGCTACACCGGCGACCCGGACAACATTCCGGGCATTCCCGGCAGCCTCTCGATCCGCAACCCGAAAACCGGCAAGTGGGTCGAAGCGAGGATTTTCACGGCCAAGGAGTTCACCACCGACGTGCTGTACATCCCGCGCGAACTGGAGACTTCCGACCGCCGGAAGCTCGACCTCTTCGCCGATCTGATCGTCGACGGCAAGCTGGAGGTCTCGCTACGCTGCATGCAGCGGCAGCAGTACTTCGGGGCCGCTCAGGCCGATCTGTACCTGCGAGCACGCGACTCCTCGTTCACGTTGAACTTCATCAAGGGCTACGTGGGCATCTGGTTGCAGATGGTGCTGATCATCGGTTTCGGCGTACTCTTCAGCACGTTCCTCAGCGGGGCGGTCGCCGCGATTGCCACGCTCGGTGTGCTGGTGGGAGGGCTGTTCAGGAGTTTCATGTTCAATCTGGCGGCCAGCCAATTGATGAACGAGGAGGGCCTGAAAGAGGTGGGCAGAGAAAAGGTCATGGGCGGTGGTCCGATCGAAGCGGCAATCCGCATGCTAACGCACCAGAACCTGATCACCGACATGGAACCCGGCCTGCGAACGACGGTGGCCAAAATGGTCGACGTGGTGCTGTCGCTGGGGATGTACGTGACGGCCTCGATCCTGCCCGGCTTTTGGGATTACAGTTTTGCCGACTACGTGGCATACGGTTTCGACATTTCAAGCCACACGATTCTCCAAAGCGCGTGCAGCGCGTTGGGCTATCTGGTGCCGCTGTTCGTGGCGGCCTACTTGTTCCTCAAGACTCGCGAGGTGGCGAGATGAACGCGAAGAGTCGGTCGTTCCGGCGAAAAATCATCTACCTGGTGGCCATTGGCGTGCTGTTGGGTGTGCTCAGTTGGCTGGGGCGGCCAAGCACCAGCGACACCGGACGCGCCCAGGGCAGCCCCGGTGGCTTGCTGGCACAGCTTCGAGAGAAGGAACAACTCAGCCAGGCCCGACTCGGCGAAATCGATCCTACCAGCGAAACCATCAAGCTGGCCACGCTCGGAATGCGCGGCGTGGCGGCCAACATCCTCTGGGGAAAAGCCAATGCTTATAAAGACAGAAAGGACTGGACCAACCTCTCTGCCACGCTGGAGCAAATCACCCGCCTGCAACCCAACTTCATCTCGGTCTGGCAGTTCCAGGCGTGGAACCTCTCCTACAATGTCTCGGTGGAGTTCGACGATTTCCGCGACCGCTACCGCTGGGTAATTCGGGGAATCAACTTCCTCAAGAAGGGAAGGGAATACAACCGGCTCGAACCGCGGCTGTTGTGGGACATCGGCTGGGTCATCTCGCAGAAGATCGGACGCAGCGACGAGCGGCTCCAGTTTCGCAAGATGTTCGTCCGCGACGACGAGTTTCATGGGGGTCGCCCACTGGAGTTGCGCGACAACTGGCTGGTCGGCAAGGAGTGGTTCCGCGGGGCCGAAGCCATGGTCGACAGCCCGGAGTACCCCGAAGTCAGCATGAAGGCCAAGAGCCCGCTGTTGTTCCGTTCCGATGGTCCGATGTGCCAAATGAACTACGCCGAGGGGATCGAAACCGATGGTTCCACCTATGGCCGGCCGCGCTTCGGCGACGTGGCGCGTTTTGCCTGGCGCGACGCGGCCCGGGAATGGGACGAGTATGGGTCGATCGACCTTCCCACCTCCGTCGGCATCAGCATCCAGCTTAACGACCAGGAACGCTTCGAGAAGATTGCCAAAAAACTGGCGGCCAAGATCGATGACCTGGAGCCGGGGCTCCGCGAGAAGATCCTTGCGGAGGCCCGCGCCAAACTGACCGAGGAACAACTCGAAGCGATCGACACGCCGATGGCCGAACGAACGGTCGAGCAAGAAGAACTCATAGCGAAGGTCAAGCACACCGTCGAAATCAGCGACATGGACGTTGCCAAGCGAATCACCGAACCGAATCGCAAGCAGGCCATCGATCTGGCCAAGGCGGCCATCATCGTCACGCAGACGGCCGGCGTGATCGAGCGGCAGCGGCAGATCGTGAACTTCGTTTACTGGGGTCGCCGCGCCCAAATCGAACAGGATGAGGATACACTTTCCGCCCGGAGCCTGATCTACGAAGGCAACGAGGCGTTCATCGAAGGCGATCTGCCCGCCGCCCGCAGTTTCTACGACCGCGGCCTGGCCGCCTGGCGCAGGGTGCTCGACAAGTACCCCGATCTGATTTCCGATTTCACCTTCGGCGACGACGTGATGATCATAATCGAGCGCTATCGCCGGATCCTCGGCCAACTCGACGAACCGTTCCCCAAAAAGTTCATCCTTCAGGACGTCATTGATGAGCAACAGAAATGATAACCGGGGGTCTTCACTGCTTCGGTTGACTTGCAGGCGGATTATGACTTTCATCGGGTCTCGTTTCGGTGTGGTGCCGGGTTATTGAAGCAACTGCGGGCAACGTTGATTGGCCAAGGCAGGCCCACATCTCGCAGTTGCTTCAATAAGATTGCCAAATCGGCAAGTTGTTTTTCGGCCGCCCCTAAGCAGCAATTGACGCCCTATCGGGGACCGGTTATACTAACCGGAGGTGTGGAAGGTCGATCCGCGAACGTCGGGGAAGCGACGATGAAGGATACCAAACTCAGTGGTTCAGGCGGCCCGGCGACAGAACTGTTGAAGCCGGGAGCTTCGGCGCGTGGCCCGGCGGGTTCACCCCGTCGTGCCAAGGCAAACGCCAAGACCGACCCAACAGCCGTTGAGCCGGATGTAGCGAGTCGCTCCGAGTCCGAAGCCGACGAAACGCGAGGTTTCAGCCTGGCCGCTTTTTGGCGCGGTTCGTCCAGTTGGCTGGTCAGCGCCGTGTTTCACGCCATCGTCTTGCTGGTTCTGGCCCTTACCTGGATCAGTTTGCAGCCAAAGGAAAAAGACCGGTTCCTGATGGCCAACATCGACGGCCAGGAGTTGGAGGACCTGGAGGACTCTACGCTCGAAGACCAACTCGAAGACATCGAGTTGGAGCAGGCCGACGCGTTGCCGGTCAAACTGGAAGACCCCGGCATCGCCGCCTTGGGCGAGGCGGTCGGTATCGACAGCGAGGCCGTGGTCGACGTCGGCGCGATGAGCATCTCTAACACCATGGGCGAAATCGGCACCCTGTTCGGCAAGGACGGCAAGGGCTGGTCGAATGCGGGCGAGGGTCTCGGCGGCGCCGAGTTTTACGGCGTGAAGGCCAGCGGAAAGAAGTTCGTGTTCGTCGTCGACAACTCGCTGAGCATGAAGGAAGGCCGTTTCGAGGCCGCTTGTTTCGAGCTATACAAGTCGGTCTGCAAGATGACGCCGTACCAGTCTTTCTACGTCTACTTCTTCAGCGATACGGCGTATCCGTTGTTTCATCCCCGCCCGGCCGATGGTTGGGTGAAGGCCTCGATCGAGAACAAGGCTCGGCTGAAGAGTTGGCTGCCCACGGTCGAGTTGGTGTTGCACACCGATGCGAAGAAGGCCGTGATGGGGGCACTTGCCCTGAAACCCGACGCCATCTATATCCTCACCGACGGGGCCTTCACGGACAATACGCACGCCTACTTGATGGGGCAGGTGGATCCCCGGCAAACCCGGGTCTCCATTCACACGGTGGGCATGGAACTGAACAAACCGGGAGCCGAAAAGGGGCTGCGCGATATCGCCGGGCGACACAACGGCACCTATCGGCCGGTGCGCGTCGATCCGCGGCTGAAACAGATGGTGGGCAAGGCCAGCCGGCCTCGCCACACCACGCGGGGCCCGGTCTGGGGAATCGCCCTGGGAGACAAGCGACCCGGCGGTGCCGGCAAACAAGGTGGGCCAAGAGGCGGCAGACCGGGCGGCAAAGGAAAGAACAACAAGAATCGCTGACCGCTGGTAAGAGCATACTCTCAACCCGTTGCCATGCCTCTGCGCACATCCCCCGCTATCATCTGGTGTCTCTTGCTGGCGATCGCGGCCGACTGTCTGGCCGACGGCCCGACGGCCGACGAAGTCCTCGCAAACATGCGGCCCTACGACGGTCCCAGCGCAGCGGGCGTTGATACGACGACGCTCGAAGGCAAAGTCCTCTGCGGCTACCAGGGCTGGTTCACCGCCGAGGGCGACGGTTCGCGGCGCGGCTGGTTCCACTACGGCGGCCGTGGCGGCTTCGAGCCCGGCCGCTGTTCGATCGATTTGTGGCCCGACGTCAGTGAACTCGACGCGGACGAGCGCTACCCGACCGCCTTCCGCCACGCCGACGGCGGCGTTGCCTCTGTGTTCAGTTCGATGAATCGCAAGACGGTGGTCCGCCATTTCAAGTGGATGGAGGACTACGGGATCGACGGCGCGTTCGTGCAGCGATTCACGCCCAAGCTCAGCGGCCCGGCCCATTTGAACCACACCACGACCGTGTTGGCCCATTGCCGCGAAGGGGCCAACCGTCACGGCCGGTGCTACGCCGTAATGTACGACATGCACTTCGACGCCAAAGCGATCGGCCAGATGACGGACGACTGGCGGCGGCTGGTCGACCGGATGCAAATCACGGCCGATCCGGCCTACCTTCGCCATCGCGGCAAGCCGGTGATAAGCCTCTGGGGGATCGGCTTCAAGCACCGCCGCTTCGACGCCGAAGCCGCCAAACGGCTGATCGAGTTTCTCGGGCAGGACCCCAAGTACGGCCGGCTGACGGTGATGCTGGGCGTGCCCGCCTACTGGCGGACCCTATCGAGAGATTGCCGCGACGACGCAACCCTTCACGAGGTCATGCGGATGGCCGACGTAGTCAGCCCCTGGTCGGTGGGCCGGTTCGCGTTGTTGGAGGACGTGGCCCATCATGCCGATATTCGGCTCAAAGGCGACATCGAGTGGTGCCGCCGGCACGAGAAGGACTATCTGCCGGTGGTTTTCCCCGGCTTCAGTTGGCACAACATGAACGCCGATTCTCCTCTGGGTCAAATCCCGCGTCACAAGGGCCAGTTCCTCTGGCGCCAATACGTCGAGGCCCGGCGTGTCGGCGCTACGATGATTTACCAAGCGATGTTCGACGAGATCGACGAGGGCACGGCGATCTTCAAGTGCACCAACGACCCGCCGTCCGGCGAGAGCCCGTTCCTCACCTACGAGGGCTTGCCCAGCGATCATTACCTTTGGCTCACCGGCATGGGCGGCCGGTTGATTCGCGGCGAGATCGAGCCCACAGATCGGTTGCCGCCGCGGGATTCGCGGGAGTTCTTTCCCACGATTCGCGTCAACGCGGCGGGCGTCGAGTCGCCGTTGGGGAACCTGCTCACCGACGGGCTCTGCGATTACTTCAGAAGGATGTTCATCAACCCGGTGGAGAGAACCGACGACGGCAACCGCTTCGACCTGGTGATCGGTACTCCCGACGCCAACCCGCTCATCGAGCAAGCCGTACAGCAGGAGCGAATTCGGCTGCCGCAAGGCAAGTACGCCGGCCGAGCTTACACGGTCAAGAACGTCGACGGGACCATCTACCTGGCGGCACGTAGCGAACAGTGTTTGCCGTACGCGGTATACAGGCTACTCGACGCCTACGGCGCGTATTTCAAACTCAGCGGAGAACGTCTGCCGAGCAAGCGAGAGTTTGTGCCCAAGCCGCTGCACAAAAAAGGGGACATCACTGATATTGGCGGGAAATGACAGGTGCTATGTCGCTACGACCCTTCGCAGCCACGAATGACAGATGATAATCAGTGAAGTCCCCTTTCTTGTCTCGCTTCTGCCCGTCAATAAGCGCGCCTGTCCCCCTTTTTTTAGCGTTCCGATTCCGGCACGTGCACCACGACCATTGCACAGGTGTTGAATCGGATCCGGCCGTCGAGTTGGTCCCGCGTGGTGCCGCGGTTGCCGTTGAAGGTGATGTAGACCTTGTCGCCCTCCGGCGAGACGGCCGAGCCGAACGTGCCAAGGGTGACGTATCCGTACTTTTCGTACAAATAGGGGTGCAGGAAGGCCACCACCTTTCGCCGCCGCCGCTTCACGTCGTATTGCACCAGCGGCGTGCCGTCCTTTTCGGCTCCACCGTGAGCGCCGGGAACGTAGTAGAGAAACCGCCCCGTTTTCGGGTCGGCGTCGATCGAGGTGGTGTAGGTCTTGGAGGCCACGGCCGAGGGGCCCAGCGACTTTGCCTTTTCGGTCTTGGTGTCGAAGGCCCAGAGTTCGTCGTGGTCGATGGTGTAGACGATCCCTTGCGGCGTTTCCATGGTTGCCGAACGCAGCCCGCAGCGGGCGGCGATAGGCACCGGCCTACCGGGTTTCTCCGGATCGAACCGCACGAGTTGCCCCGGGCCCTCGGTCCGGCTCGGACTGCTCGTGCCCGGGTGAAAGTAGAGCTTTCCGGTCGAGCGTGCAAAGATCATGTATCGCGACGGTCCCTGGTCGTCCGAGTAGAGCAGTTTCCGCTTTCTTACGTCGTAGGCGAGGAACTTCGCCGGGTCCTCGCCCAGCCCGTCGGCCGTACCGCCGTAGAAGATCAAGCGGTCGCCGTCGAGTACGCTTGCCGGGATGCACTGCCATTGCAGCGGGGCGTGTGCGACGATTTCGGTCTTCTTCTGCTCGGGATTGAAACGGATGATGTATCCGCCCTTGAAGTGGTTGTGTCGGCGGTTCTCCGCGAGCCCTACTTTCGTCGAGCCGCGATGCGTGGAGAAGTAGAGCCAGCCGTCGGAGCCGAGGTCGAGGCGGCTGTGGATTTTGCCGGGCGTGTAGTGGCTCTGCGGCAGTTTCAGCAGTTGCTGTAGATCGACCACCCGCACGAGCCGTTGCGTAGTGGAATCGTATTCGTAAACGAACGCGTTTCCGTGTGGGGCCATGTGGTCGCCGATCGCCGAGTAGTACTTCTCTCCGACGGCCAGCCCGTCGCCCCACACCGACCAGAGCGTCGACTTCACGTGGTACGTCTGGGCATCGTAGTACATGAAATCGATGGTCGGCGGCGTGGCGGCAATTGTGACGCCCTTACGCAACGTATCGGTCGGTTTCAGCAGCAACGGCGAACTGCCCGAGTCGACGTGCTTTCCGCCGGGCAGTCTCGGCGGCCAGTCGAGTTCAGGTTCCTCGGCCGCGAGGGCCGCGTTCGTCGTCACAGCGGCCAGCACGAGGAAGATCGCGATTCGTTTCATGGCGGATATTCCTTCACCAGTTAGGGGGGAAATGACTTCCTCGTTTAACCCGTAGCCGTAGGAGGCTGTTGGGATAGTAGCACTCCGCACCGCGGTGTTTTTGTGGCAAAGTGTGGTTTCGTTCGTGTGGTTTGTTGTCGGTGCTATTCCGTCAGGTGATGTTTGTGTCGTGAATC
>Ga0180429_10000603_pt1 | contig 31687 bp, 27 predicted proteins | sample SS_ome_FD_132428 | JGI IMG/M metagenome (GOLD analysis project Ga0180429, IMG submission 132428) | Hypersaline lake sediment archaeal communities from the Salton Sea, California, USA - SS_1_S_1 metaG | ecosystem: Environmental > Aquatic > Non-marine Saline and Alkaline > Hypersaline > Sediment ...
CAGGAACTGGCTGCCGCTGTTGTAGGTGAACCCGTCCGGCGCGACGGCGACGTCGAGCACGCTGCCCTCGGCGGCCTCGAAGCGGAACCAGTCGCGATCGGAGACGTCCGCGATCGAGATCGGTTGCACCGTGCCATGCACGGCGTCGAAGTCGTCGTGCACGCCGCCGCGTTGAAACAAGTGTCGGCCTGTGAGTACAACCCGGGTGAGGCGGTGAAGACGAACGTTGACGGAGCCCAGAACATCGTCGACGCGGCCATCGATTGCGACGTCAAACACGTGTTGGCGCTGAGCACCGACAAAGCAGTCAACCCCGTGAACCTCTATGGTGCCACCAAACTCTGCGCCGAGAAGCTGCTGATTCAAGGGAACTCGTACTCCGGCATCGGTGGAACCCGCTTCAGTTGCAGCCGCTACGGCAACGTCGTCGGCAGCCGCGGCAGCGTGATCCCCATCTTCCGCGAACAGCGCAAGGCCGGCAAGGTCACCGTCACCGACGAACGCATGACCCGCTTCTTGCTCACGCTCGAGCAGGGCGTGAGGTTCGTGATTGAGTGCATCGAACAAATGCACGGCGGCGAGGTCTTCGTACCCCGGATACCCAGCATGAAGATCACCGATCTGGCCGAGGTGATCGCCCCCGGTTGCGAGATCGAGCACATCGGCATCCGTCCCGGCGAAAAGCTGCACGAAGCGATGATTTCGCGCGACGAGGCGCGACATGCCGTGAAAATGAAAGACAAGTACATAATCCAACCCGTGTATCATTGGTGGCAGGCCGATAACTTCAGCGACGGCGAACCGTTGCCCGAGGGATTTGAATACACCAGCGACAAGAACGACCAATGGTTGTCGAACGAAGAGTTGCGACGCATGGTCGGCGCAGACTGAAGTGAGCGAACCACTAGCCAAAGATGGCGGCGCGCCGGTCCGCGGCAGGTTGTTGCCCTGTGGTCGCCAGCGAATCGACGACGACGACGTCGCCGCGGTGACCGAAGTGCTTCGCTCCGATTGGCTCACCACCGGGCCGAAGGTAACGGAGTTCGAGCGCGTGTTGGCGGACGTGACCGGGGCGGCCGACGCGGTGGCCGTGAGCAACGGAACGGCGGCGCTGCACGCGGCCATGTACGCGATCGGAATCGGGCCCGGCGACGAAGTGATCGTTCCCGCCGTCACCTTTGCAGCCACGGCGAATTGCGTTGCTCTGCACGGCGGGACGCCCGTGTTTGCCGACGTCGATCCGGAAACGCTGCTGCTCGGCGCCGCGCAGGCCGAGGCCGGAATTACCCCAAAAACAAAGGCAATCATCGCCGTCGACTACGCCGGACAGCCCTGCGATTACGACGCCTTGCTGGCGCCGGCGGACCGGCACGGACTCGTGCTCCTCGACGATGCCTGCCACGCTATTGGCGGCAGCTACAAAGACCGGCCGGTGGGCTCGCTGGCCGCGCTCAACACGTTCAGCTTTCACTCGGTCAAGCACGTCGCCATGGGCGAAGGCGGAGCGATCACGACCGGCGACGGCGAATTGGCTCGGCGAATGCGGTTGTTTCGCAACCACGGGATCACCAGCGATTTTCGCCAACGAATGACCAAGGGCTCCTGGGTCTACGAAATGGTGGACCTCGGTGTCAACTGCCGCTTGCCGGATATCCTCTGCGCGTTGGGCGTTTCGCAACTGGCGAAGCTGCCCGCGTCGGTAACGCGGCGACGGGAGATTGCGGCAAAGTACGACGAAGCATTCGGCGAACTACCCGAGGTCAGTCCGCTGGCCGTCAGGCGCGACGTTTCCCACGCGTATCACCTCTACGTTGTTCGGCTGGAGTTGGAGAAACTTCGCGTCGGCCGAGCCGAGGTGTTCACGGCGTTGCGGGCGGAGGGCATCGGCGTAAATGTCCACTACATCCCGGTACACTTGCACCCTTACTATCGCGATCAGTTCCGGACGGCCCCCGGCGACTGCCCCGTGGCGGAAGCGGCCTACGAGCGGATTATTTCGCTGCCGTTGTTTCCGAGTATGAGCGACAATGACGTGCAGGACACGGTCGCGGCGGTCCGAAAAGTCGTTGAGGCATATCAACGGTGAAAGTCGTTGCCATTATTCAAGCGCGGATGGGCAGCACCCGCCTGCCGGGCAAGGTCTTGACGGATCTTGCCGGCGAGCCGATGCTGGCGCGGGTGGTCGAGCGTACCGGCCGTGCCGAGACACTGGACGAGGTAGTGGTTGCCACCACGGTCGAAACGGCCGACGCGGCTATTGTCGAGCTTTGTGCGGCGCGTGGCTGGCCCTGCTTTCGCGGCAGGCAGGATGACGTCCTGGACCGCTACTATCGGGTGGCCGTGGAGCATCAGGCCGACGTTGTGGTCCGCATTACTTCTGATTGCCCCTTGATTGAGCCCGGCGTGGTGGATCGCGTTGCCGGCGTGTTTCTCCGGAATCAACCGAACGTGGATTATGCTTCCAACACGCTGGAGCCGCGTACTTTTCCACGTGGGTTGGACACGGAGGTCATGCGTTTCGACGCCCTTGAGCGTGCCTGGCTCAACGCCAAAGACACTCCATCGCGCGAGCACGTCACTTCGTACATCCATGGGCATCCGGAGCAGTTTCGGTTGGTCGCGGTGAGAAACGACGTCGACTACTCCCACATGCGCTGGTGCGTCGACACTCCGGAAGACCGGGACTTCGCCGTGCGGGTATACGAGCACTTCGGCCACGGCCGGTTTTCCTGGCAAGAGGTGCTGGCCGTATTGCAGGATCATCCTCGGTGGATGGAACTCAACCGTAACGTCAGGCAGAAGGTTGTTTGAGTGTCATCCGGGCGACTTGGCAAGCTGGTCTTTCGAGCGGACGCCGACTCTCGAAAGGGGGTTGGGCACGTGATGCGTTGTCTGGCTCTTGCCCAGGCATGGCAAGACGGCGGCGGTGACGCCGTTTTTGTCACGTCGACGGGCAACCCGCGAATCGAATCCCGATTGCACGACGAAGACATACAAGTGGAGTTGCTTTCATCGGAAGCCGGCAGCGACGATGATGCTCGCGAAACCGTGGCCGTGGCCCGGCGCAGCGACGCGGCGCGGGTCGTTGTCGACGGTTACCGGTTCGGCGGCGATTTCCAACAGAGCGTCAAGGACGCCGGTCTGAGGTTGCTGGTCCTCCACGACTACGGCCACGCGAAACACTACTGGGCCGACCTGGTGCTGAACCAGAACTTGCATGCCGACGGGTCCCTGTATTCCGCCAGAGAGCCGCACACCCGCTTAGTGCTGGGGCCCCGATACGCCCTGCTGCGTCGCGAGTTCGCCCAGTGGCGGGATTGGAAACGCACGATTCCCGAAGTTGCTTGCAAGATACTGGTTACGCTCGGCGGCGGAGATCCGGACAACGTGACGTTGAACATCATCGAGGCACTCGATCGGGTAGAGGTAGATGGACTGCAGGCAATTGTCGTCGTCGGCGCGAATAACCCCCATTATCAGCAACTGCAAGCGGCAGCCGAACGTTCGTCGGCTTCCATTCGTCTGCAATCGAACGTCGGCAATATGCCGGAGTTGATGGCCTGGGCGGACGTCGCGGTGACGGGCGGCGGATCGACGAACTGGGAATTGGCGTTCATGGGTCTCCCCAGCCTGATCGTTGTGCTGGCCGACAATCAGCAATCGGTTGCCCGGCGTCTCGCGGACGCGGGCGCCGCCATCGACCTGGGATGGCACGAGAGCCTCGACGCCGGCAAGCTTGTCGAACAACTTCGAGACGTCATTCACATGCCGGCCAGGCGCCGCGAAATGAGCGACCGAGGACGAGACGTAGTGGACGGTGAAGGGGCCGGCCGGGTGCTGCTGCGATTGTCCGGCAATCGAGCCAGAATCAGGAAGGCCCGTCAAGACGACTGCGAATTGCTCTGGACCTGGGCAAATGAACCCGGCGTGCGCGCCATGTCGTTCTCGACGGAGCCCATACCGTGGAACGAGCACGTCGCGTGGTTCACGAGCAGACTCGGCGAGCCGGCGTGTCTCATATACCTCGGGCTGGATGAGAATGACGTTCCGATCGGCCAGGTGCGGTTTGACGTCGAGCAGAACGAGGCGAAGATCAGCGTAAGCATCGCACGAGAGCATCGCGGCCAGGGTTACGGGAGCTTGTTGATCGACCTGGGGGCCGCCGAAGTCTTTCGGCGAACCGACTGCCTGAAGATTCACGCCTTCATCAAACCGAACAACGATGGATCAATCACGGCTTTCGAGAGATCGGGGTTCCGCAGTACCGCAACCGCAAGAGTCCGGGATTGCGAGGCCTTGCACTATGTTCGAGACAGAACGCAATGAGTGCGCGGCACGAAAGCGATAGGCCGTTTCGCGTGAACGGGCGTTTGCTCGGCCCCGGCTTGCCCGTCTACGTGATTGCCGAAGTCTCGGCCAACCACAACCAGGATTTCGACCAGGCGGCGCAGCTCGTTCGCACCGCCAAAGACGTCGGTGCCGACGCCGTCAAGTTGCAGACCTACACGCCCGATACGATGACGATTCGCTGTGATCGGCCGGAATTTTGTATCGGCGGGGGAACCCTTTGGGACGGACGTGAACTGTACGATCTCTATGAAGAAGCTTATACTCCCTGGGAGTGGCAGCCGAAACTGAAGCAACTTGCCGACGAGATCGGCATCGACCTGTTCAGCACTCCGTTCGACCCCACGGCCGTCGAGTTTCTCGAAGAGATTAACGTGCCGGTTTACAAAGTGGCTTCGTTCGAGTTGGTCGACCTGCCGTTGATCGAAACGATTGCCCGAAAGTGTAAGCCGATGATTATGTCGACCGGCATGGCGACACTGGGCGAGATTGAGGAGGCGGTCGACACGGCGCGCGGCGCCGGCGCCGATCAGATCGCCTTGTTGAAGTGCACCAGTGCCTGTCCGGCACCGGCGGACGAGATGAATCTCAACACTATCCCTCACCTGAGCGAGGCCTTCGACGTACCCGTGGGGCTTTCGGACCATACGCTCGGCATCGCCGTGCCGGTGGCCGCCGTTGCCTTGGGGGCTTGCGTTATCGAAAAGCACTTCACCCTCTCGCGCGACGTACCCGGCCCCGACAGTGCCTTTTCGCTGGAACCGGCGGAGTTGAAGGCCATGATCGACGCGATCCGCACGGCCGAGAAGGCCGTGGGGAAAGTGCATTACGGAATCACCGATCGCGAGAAATCCAGCCGCACGTTCCGCCGTTCCCTGTTCGTGGTCGAAGACGTGCGAGCCGGCGAGACGTTTACCGAGCAAAACATTCGCTCCATCCGGCCCGGCAATGGCCTGCCGCCGAAATACCTTCCCGAGGTGCTCGGGCGACGAGCCGCGCAAGATATCGAGTCCGGAACTCCGCTCGATTGGAAACTGGTTGGATAGCCGCCCAATTCACCGGCAAGGTTTCGAGTCGGGACCGTCATTGGCGGTTCAGCGGTATCTGGGTAACTCCCGCTGGGTTCAGCGGGTCACGTCGGGCGTGTATCAGCGGGAACGACTTGGATTGGATTCGGAGGACCGGGAGTCATGAGCGACAAGACCTGTTTTGAAAAAGGCATCGTCCTTGCGGGCGGTTCCGGAACCCGGCTTCACCCGGCCACTCAGGCCGTCAGCAAGCAACTCTTGCCGGTCTACGACAAGCCGATGGTTTACTACCCCTTGTCCACGCTGATGCTGGCCGGCATCCGCAACGTACTGTTGATCTCCACGCCCGAGGACATCGGCTCTTATGAATCTCTGCTGGGCGACGGCAGCCGAATCGGTATTTCCATCAAATATGCTGTCCAGCCAAAGCCGGAAGGATTGGCTCAGGCCTTCATCATCGGACGCCGGTTTGTCGGTTCAGATCACGTCGCATTGATCCTAGGCGACAATATCTTCTACGGACATGGTTTTCAGGGAATGCTCGCTCGGGCCGGCTCGCGGGAACACGGAGCAACCGTGTTTGGCTATCGAGTGGGAGACCCGCAACGATATGGCGTGGTGGAGTTGGATGCCGACGGCATGGCGCAGTCGCTCGAGGAGAAGCCGGCGGTGCCCAAGTCCAACTATGCGGTGACGGGACTCTATTTCTACGATAATCAAGTACTCGACATCGCCGCCGGCCTGCAACCCTCCGCCCGCGGCGAACTCGAGATCACCGACGTCAATCGGGAGTACATGCGGCGTGGGCAACTGCGGGTGGAGTGTTTCACCCGCGGTTTTGCATGGCTCGATACGGGCACTCACGAATCGCTGATACACGGCGCTAACTTTATCCACACCATCGAGAAACGGCAAGGGTTGAAGATCGCCTGCATCGAGGAGATTGCTTTCCGCAAGGGGTTCATTACCGCCGAGCAACTCGATCGACTGGCACGTCAAATCAAGAGCGAGTACGGTCAATACTTGCTACAATTGTTGAACGAGCCTCACCAGCCGGCGTGATTGCATTCCGACCGTGGCCGCCGGTGTCCTCAATCCGCTCGGCGGCGATCCGCATCAAACAAGCAGACTCGACACGAAGATGATAACTCAACCGACTTCTCTTCCCGAAATCGTGGTTGTCGAACCGAAGGTCTTTGCAGACGGCCGCGGGTTCTTCATGGAAAGCTATAACCGCAATCGCTATGCGGCGGCGGGAATCCATGAACCTTTCGTGCAAGACAATATCTCCTTTTCGCAACGCGGCGTGTTGCGGGGCCTGCACTTTCAGAACCCGCAACAGCAAGGCAAACTGGTGTCTGTATTGCGGGGCGAGGTTTTCGACGTGGCCGTGGATATCCGAGTCGGGTCGCGGCATTTCGGAAGATGGGTCGGTGAGGTGCTGTCCGAGGAGAACAAGCGACAGCTTTACGTGCCGCCGGGCTTCGCTCACGGTTTCCTGGTAACCAGCAACGTTGCCTTGTTCGCATACAAGTGCACCGACTACTACAACCCGCAGGCCGAAGCGACGATTGCGTGGAACGATCCCGACATCGGAATCGCCTGGCCGTTTGACGATCCCATCCTGTCGGAGAGTGATGCGGCGGCACCACTGCTTCGCGACATCAAGCCGGAAAGACTACCGGTTCGTGCGGACTGACAAGGTAATCCATGCCGGAAAATGACATCACGCATTCTGAAGCACCGCGCGGGGCGATTCCCGACGTGTCGGTGGTGATTGTCAGTTGGAACGTCGCCGATCTGCTCGCAGACTGCCTGGAGTCGTTGCGGCGGAATTCCAACGGCCTTTCGCTCGACGTGTGGGTAGTCGACAACGCTTCGGCCGATAATACGCTGGACGTACTCCGAGAGCGCTTTCCATGGGTTCACGTGATTGCAAACCGCGAGAACCGCGGCTTCGCCCTTGCCAACAATCAGGCCATCGAGCGGGCAACGGGCCGCTTCGTGTTCATCTTGAATCCCGATACGATTGTGACCGACGGTGCTCTGCGAACGTTGTTCGAGTATCTTGATACGCGGCCGGAAGTGGGAATGGTCGGGCCGCGCCTGCGTTTGGGGGACGGCAAAACACAGCCAGAGTGCGCTCGTCGGTTGCCGACGCTTGGCAGAGTACTCTGGATCAATTCGTTGAAACTGCACTTGATCCCGCTGATCGGCCCGTGGTGCTTCAAGAGGATAGCTGCACCCTACGATTACGAGACTTCCGCGGAAGTGGAAGCGATAAGCGGCGCGGCCATGTTGGTGCGGAGGGAAGTGTTGCGGGACCTCGGAGGATTCGGCGAGGCTTTCATTCACTGCGGCGAGGATATCGATCTGTGCTATCGAGTACGTGCCGCGGGTTGGCAAACGCACTATGTTTCAGAATGCACCATTGTCCACTTGAAGGGGCAGAGCAGCAAGAAGGCGCCGATCAAGACCACCGTGAACGCCGCGTTGAGCGACCAAGAGTACTTCCGCCGCTGTTTCGGCGGATGGCAATCGCTCGCATACCGCCTCATCATTCAATGCATCCAAGGCCCGCATGCCGTTCTGATCGGATGTTTCCGGTTGCTCCTCGGCAAGGAATCGCCGGCGGACCTGCAGAGGCGGTTCGCGGTACTCCGGGGATTGGCGGCATGGCGGTGGGTAGAATGATCTTTGGCGGAGGTGTCGAGCCCGTCACTGCGGCTTGAATGAATGTCTTGTTACGAACACTGTTAACGGCCGGCTACAGTATGCCACCACAATCTGAGAGGTTCTGTTAATGACCACACCGTTTCCCGATATCACTGTTATCGTCGGCAGCGGACGATCTGGAACCACCTACTTGGGCCGAGTCGTCCAGTTGAGTCTTGATATCGAAATCCCACCCGAACCGAAATTCGTGGTTCCCACCTATAGGCAATTGAAGCATTTTGGAGACTTGACCGAGGAGAAGAACCTCCGGCGGCTTGTCGAGAAGATCCACGCCGGGCAGTTGTTCGAATGGTTTCATTCTCGCATCAAAGGCGACACCACCGCTGATGACGTTATGGAACGCGTCCTGGAACCCAGTTACTCAGGCGTGCTCTACGCCGTATTTCAACTGCTGGCCGATAAACGCCAGTTGCCTCGCTTGGGATACAAGGACCCCGCGGATGTAGTTCATCTGCCCTTGTTGGCAACGCTGCTCCCCACGGCCCGCTTCGTGCATGTGATCCGTGACGGTCGGGACGTGGCGCTTTCCTTTCTCAAGTTCCGGTGGGGACACACCAACGTCTACTGCGGATCGCGTTACTGGGCTCGAAGCGTCGCGGTAGGCATGGATGACGGACTTACGCTCGGAGACCGCTACCACGAGTTCCGGCTCGAAGATCTCCTCTTTGATACCGAGCGCGTGGCCTCGGAACTGGGCCACTTCGTCAACCGCGGCGCCAATCCCGACCAGGTCGAGAAACTGGTACAGTTCGTCCAGGAAACCAAGACCCCCGAGATTGCCTACCGATGGAAGGACGTCCTGAGTCAGCGCGAGCGTTATCTCTGCGAAGGCGTGGCGGGTAACGTGCTTCGGCGGTGTGGCTACGAAACCGATTTTGGCGAAAACGCGCGAGTCAGCCCGTTCACTTCTGCCTACTACCACGGCAGAAATTTTGTCGGCCGGTCGGTGAATGCCCTGCGGCGAAAATTCGCCGGACGAGCCGCAGAGATGTGAAACGGATACGCCTCCTCGTGTTGGGAGAGCGTTGCGGACAAAACACGAAGAAACCGATACGGTGCCAGGAACTCAGTGAACGCGCCCGCGAGAATGTTATTGAAGGCGGCCTACAGTATTCCGCGGCCATTCTCGCAACTCCTTGCCGGACGCGAGCCGGGAGTATTGCTCTATCACGGCGTTCCCGAGCGGAGCCTTTTGGAGGGCAAATACGCGTTTGACAGCACGGCGTTCGAGCGGCAGATTGATTGCCTGAAGAAACATTTTGATCTGATACATCCCGACGATGTTTTTCTTCGGCGCTCTCTTTGGCGCCGAAAGGCCGTCGTCGTGACGTTTGATGATGGGCTTCGCAACAATGCCACCGTGGCCGCGCCAATCCTCCAGAGGCACGGCGTTCCCGCGATTTTCTTCGTGTGCAATCGGCACATCACAACGAACGACGTGCTGTGGTTTTCCTATTTGAAAGCACTCGAACTTCACTTTTCACGCCGATCGTTCATGTTTCGCGGAACCGAGTGGGACATGTCGCCGGCGATGAGAAAACAGACCATCGAGAAGCTGCGTGAATACTTGCTGGAATTGAAGCCCCACCCGGAAGCAATGTACTCTGCTATTGCCGACGAATTGCCGCCCATAGAGTCATTTGTCTCCCAGAGAGACCTCGAAGAGTGGTATCTCGGCATGACTGAAGAGCAGATGGCCCAGTTGGATGCAAACGCCCTCTTCTCCGTTGAGTCGCACACGGTAGATCATCCCTTCCTTACTCTGTGCGAGCCGGAGGAAGCCGCGCGGCAGATCAGAGACAACAAGCAGTTCATCGAGCGAGCCTGCAACAAGACGGTTACCGTGTTTTCGTATCCGATAGGCGATTATGATCAGGCGATCATCGACGTCTGCAAGGAACTGGGATTTTCCTCAGGTCACGCCGTGGATCCAAGAGTCGGCCGGAACCCGGAATTCGAGGTCCCTCGCGCCGGGGTCTATCGGCCACAGCGGGAAGTCGCAGCATTCAAGGCAATGTGGTCGCGCGTGAGGGCTAATCGTGGATAAAGAAAACGCGGCAGGGATTGTCCCGTATACTTCAGGGTGGTCCCCTTGCCCCAGTCCGACCGTCCCGTTTCCGCCAACGTCGCTGAACCCGGACCCACGGAATTCCAATCCACGGTGAGCCATTACAATGAAAGACCAGCCATGGATCGCGACAATTTGAGGACGTCTCTGTTCTTGCCGGATCTTATAGACGGTGGAGCCGAGCGAGTTATGACCCTTCTCGCGAACGGCTTGGCAGATCAGGGACACCACGTTGATATGCTGCTTGTGAAAGCAACTGGACCATATCTCGCTGACTTGTCGGAAAGCGTGAAGGTGATCGACTTGCACGCGCGGGGTACGATGACCGGCATCCTGCCGTTGGCAAAATACCTGCGTGCCGAGAAACCCGACGTTCTCATCTCGACCCTGGACCACGCCAACATTGCGGCAATCCTGGCCAGACGACTATCCGGAGTATCGACGCCCGTGATACCGACGGTCCACATTCCTCATTCGAAGGCCGCGGCGCACAGCACCGGCTTCCGTTCTCGAATGATTTACGTCGCGGTCAAATGGTGCTATCGCTGGGCCGACGCGATCGTCGCCGTATCGCATGGCACGGCGGACGACATCGTGCAGACTTCGGGTGTACCACGGGAACTTGTACACGTGATATATAATCCCGTGATCACTCCCGAGATCGAGGAACTCGCGAAGGAGCCTTTGGATCATCCCTGGTTTGTCTCGGGAGGCCCGAAGGTCATTCTCGGGGTGGGTCGCATGCGGCCTCAGAAGGATTATCCCACCTTGATACAAGCCTTCGCTCTCGTTCGAAAAGAGCACGATTGCCGGCTGTTGATCTTGGGTGAGGGAGGGGAGCGAAGTCGCCTGGAGCAGCTTGTAAGCGATCTGGGGTTGTCGGCGGACGTCGACCTGCCGGGGTTCGTCAAGAATCCTTTTGCCTATCTTGCCCGATCCTCGCTGCTCGTCCTCTCGTCAGCGTGGGAGGCCCTGCCGACGGTGTTGATCGAAGCTCTGGCTCTTGACGTGCCCATCGTGTCGACGAATTGCAGGACGGGGCCGGACGAGATCCTCGCCGACGGCCGGTACGGCCGACTCGTCCCGGTTGGAGATGCGCCGGCCATGGCCGGTGCGATCACAGATACCCTACGGGAAACCAGGAGTGAGCCGCCCGAGGAGCATCTCAGGCAGTTCACCCTGCCCGTAGCGGTTGATGAATACCTCAAACTCATTGCGGAGGTGATAGATGCGTAATCTAGTATTCTTCCTGTTGTGCATGATGGTGCTCGTAATGCCGTGGGAAGCCATGAGCGGCGTCGGCGGGTTTGGCACCGTCGTCCGGCTGATCGGCTACGTTGCGCTAGGTGCGGCGGCATTTGCGGTGGTGATCACTCTTTCTTTCAGGCGATTGCCTGCCGTATTCTACGTGCTGGCGCTGATCGTGGCTTGGTGTGCGTTCTCCGGGTTCTGGTCCGTGACTCCGCAGATGTCGTTGGCGCGTACGATCACAAAGGGGTCACTGCTGCTCTTCTTTTGGATGATCTGGGAGTTCAGCCCCTCGGTGAAGCATCAGATATGGATGATGCGGGCATACCTTCTGGGCTGCGTGTTGCCGTTGTCGATGATCTTCTTCTCGTTCCTCTCAGGTTATACCAGTCCCGACGCGATGCACACCAGGTACACCGGCGGCCGGATGGACCCCAACGAGATGTCAATCATCTTAGTGGTTGGTATGCCGATTGCCTTATTCTTGGCAACTGCCCCGCCATTGAGAAGCAAGATCCTGCGTGCGTTGAGTTGGGCTTATCTGCCGGCTGCCGCCGTTGGCACCTTCCTGACAGGCTCCCGGACAGGCGCCATCGCTTTGGTTGCCGTTGGCGGCATGCTGATCATACTGTCTCAACGTGGACACAAATACGCGAAACTGATGCTCATTCCGTTGACTGCTTGTGCGATATTCCTAATCGCTGCGATCGTACCGTCCGTTCTATTGGAACGAACGTCCGAGGTACTGGACCGTGACACCGTCATGAATAGCACCCGAGTGCGGATTTGGGTGAGGGCAACCGAAGCGTTTATTGAGAACCCTTTGATTGGCACCGGCGGCGGGTCGTTCCAGGAGATTAACAGGGCTCATGGCGGTCCGGGCAGGGCACCTCACAGCCTGCTGTTCTCTGTAATGGTCGAGTACGGATCGGTCGGAGTTGTCCTCTGGGGGGGAGTGCTGGTCGTGATCATCCACAACGTTTGGTCGATGGGAAAAATAGGCATGAGATCCACCTGTATTGCCATGCTTGTAGCGTGGGGTATCGGTTCACTGACTCTCGGAACAGACTGCTTGAAGATCACCTGGTGGACCCTGGCCATGGTGGCGCTGCAAGCCCAGAGCATGCGTGCCTTCGCGCGGTCGGCGTTGCGCCCTGGTCTGCCAGTCGCACCTGGGCTACAGCCCTTACCGCTGAGAGGAAACCCTTCAATGTAGGGTGCCGGCGCAGTTTCTCGTTATTGTCACGTATGTTGTCTCTTCATCAAGGAGACGCGAGTGAAAGAAAGAAAGGCACAAGAACAAAGAGCCATCGAGGATCTGATCCCCATGGTGCCGCGGGAAATCAAATATGTCCAGGCAAAGCTGGACCGACTGCGGCGGGTCGCGGATTTCCCGGACGACGCCTCCATACTAGATATCGGTGCAGCACACGGCCTGTTTGTCGCTGCCTGCCAGGAGTTGGGGTATCGCTCTTGCGGTATTGAACCATGGGATGAGGCGCGTGCCAACGCATTACGCCTTTCAGAGCATTTGTCCGTGCAATTAAGTATCGTTAAGGGCATCGCCGAAGATATGCCGTTTGATAATGAGACTTTCCACGTTGTTCATGCCAACTCCGTACTTGAGCACGTCGTCGATCTTGAAGCTTCACTTTCAGAGGTCTTTCGTGTCCTGAAGCCGGGCGGCGTATTCTGGTTTTCTACCGCCAGCTCCGTGTGCCCCTTTCAGGAAGAAATCTCTGGATTCCCGTTGTTCGGGTGGTATCCGCACAAGCTCAAGTTGAGGATCATGTACTGGGCCAAAGAGCACAAGCCCGAACTCATAGGACACACTCAATTCCCCGCTGTCCACTGGTTTACACCCTGGTATGCACGCCGCATCTTGACGACGCATGGGGCCAGAAAAGTATACGACCGATGGGATATCCGAGGCGAAAATGAAGGCGGAAGCGTTTACCGATGGATGCTGAAGACCATTCGTATGAATAGGGTTTCCAAACTAATGGCCGACGTGTTGATGCCAGGGTGCAGCTATGCTGCGATCAAGTAGTGTGCGGGCGCAAGAGCTAAGTCGGTAATCCGGTACTCCGAACAAGGGCCTTGCGAACAGGATGGATTGCGAGAGCAAGGTGGTGGTAGTTGCCAATCTGAATGGTTGCGTGTGAAGGTGAAGCCAAATGGTTGCTACAGGCAAGAAGACGTCCGTGTTGATCAACGGCCCTCTTCCGCCCCAGACGGGTGGAATGGAAACGTATTGCCAGGACTACCTACGCACGAATCTTTCTGCACAGTACAGTATTTCGCATTGCCGGGCTATTCTGATTGGGAGCATTCTCAAAACGAGGGGGCCGGTGCGATTTGCGCTGCGCTGTCTCAATAGCCTGGCGATCACTTGCGTGTGGATGGTCATGCTCGTAATCAAACGCCCGGCGATCGTGCACGTTCATACGAACTCCTATGCGGGCTTTTACGTGAAATGCGGGCTCACTCTCCTGGGGAGATTGGTCGGCGCCAAGACAGTTCTTCACATGCACGGCGGGGGATTCAAGGACTTCTATCGAAGTAAAGGCCGCTTATCGAGTTGGCTCATTCGACGTCTCATCTGTGTCAATTCAGCCATGATTGTGTTGTCCGAAGAGTGGCGACAGTTTTTTCTTTCCATAGGCATTCCGGGCGAGAAGCTGTGTGTTATGACCAACGCCGTCTTTGTGCCGGAAGCCCCAAATCGCGCGGGTAACTCGGAATACGTGACCGTCCTGTTCATGTCGCGGTTTGAAAAGAGCAAGGGAATTCGCGAATTGCTTGATGTCATCGAGCGGAAAGACGATTTCTTGAGAAGATGTCGGTTTGTAATGGCCGGCCCGAAGACGCACGACTGGACTGCGGTGTCGGAGCGTGTTGCCCAAACGGAAATGTCGGGCCAGGTTGAGATGCCGGGTTTGCTCAGAGGAGAGCGCAAACATCGTGCCTATCAAGATGCGGATATCTACCTTCTCCAATCCTACGCCGAGGGGATGCCCATCGGGTTGCTCGAAGCGATGAGTTACGGCCTGGCCTGCATCACCACCAGTGTCGGTGGCATCCCCGACGTCATCCAGGACGAAGATAACGGGCTGCTCATTCCGCCCGGAGATTCCGATGCCTTGGCTGATACTCTCGAACACCTGGTCAAAGATGACGCCTTGCGACGGCGTCTGGGAGCTCGCGGGCGTGAGACCGTCGAAAAACGGTTTGATTGGAACGTGCGAGCTGAAGAAATCAGCCGCTTTTACCAGACGCTGCTGCAATCGGATGTACCCAAGCGGGAGAAACGATCCGATGAGTCCATTCACGCTCCACTTGGGGGATAATACGAGGCAACTTTGATTATGGCGGGTTTTCTAGAAAGCCTTTATCCGCGTTTCCCGGTTGCACTGCAGAACCTGGGAATATCTCTGTACGGATGCTACTGGAGGCGTCAACGGCTCGGCTCGGAATTCAAGAAAGTCGTTGGTGAATTTCGCGAGCGGGATCGCTGGCCGGTCGATCGGATGCGGGATTACCTGAACGCGACTTTGCAGAGCGTACTGCGTCGAGCGTTCGACGCTCCCTACTACCGAGAGACTTGGACAAACGCGGGAATTCGAGAAGCCGATCTGAGGGAGATTACCGTCGAGTCGCTCGGCCGACTGCCCGTGCTCCCGAAACAAGATGTCCGTCGCTCGCCGACGAGTTTTGTTCCGAATCGTAGCCGCCGTCCCGACAGGTATCGCACCTATCTCACCAGCGGCAGTACCGGCACTCCCATCAAGGCCTTCTTCACGCGGACATCTCACCAACGCTTCGCCGCCGCCCGAGATGTTCGTTCGTTCGGATGGGCCGGCACGAGCATCCTTCGCCCTCGGGCGATGATCGGCGGCCGCTTGGTGGTGCCCAAGGGAATTGCAAGGCCGCCGTTCTACCGGTACAACCGCGCGGAGAAGCAGGTCTATTTTTCGGCATACCATATCGCTCCCGCTCACATTGCCGATTACGCGGAAGGATTCAATCGCTACCGCCCGGAAGTAGTGACCGGCTATGCCTTTTCGCAGTTCCTGATCGCAAGAATGATGCGTGACCAGGGGCTTACTCTCGACTACACGCCGGTGGCGGCGGTTACCTCGAGTGAAAAGCTCACGGCGCCGATGAAGGACACCATCCGCAAGGGGTGGGGGTGCCAGGCGTTCTCGGAATATGGTTGCTGCGAGAATTGTGGGCTGGGCACCGAATGTGAACACGGAAGCATGCACGTTCATCCGGATTTCGGAATCATCGAGATTGTCGACCATGACTACAACCCGGTGCCACCCGGTGTCGAGGGTCGGATTCTGTGTACGGGTCTGCTCAGCGACGTGCAATTCCTGGTACGCTACGATATCGGCGACATGGCAATTTGGAGCGAGAAAACTTGCCCTTGCGGGCGAGATCATCTACCCGTTCTCGAAGAAATCACCGGACGCCTCGAGGACGTGGTGGTGGGCCTCGACGGCCGGGAAATGGTCCGCTTTCACGGCATCTTCGTCGGCTTGCCCTATGTATTGGAGGGACAAGTGGTCCAGGAGCAGATCGACGAGTTCCGGGTACGCGTGGTCGCGGACGATGGCTTCGGAAGCGGCCAGGTTCAGGAAATCGAACGCCGTTTCGAGCAGCGATTGGGGCGGGTTAAAGTCGTCGTGGATCGGGTCGATGAACTCGAACGCAACGCCCGTGGCAAGATCAGGGCGGTGATAAGCCGCCTGGGCCGATCCGAGACCGCAAACCAGTGATCTTCGAGATGAACAAAGAACAACGATGCGCGTCTGGTTGATCAATACTGACGAACCCCTGCCCATCGACGGCGAAAACGTCAGACTTCGTCGTGTCGGCATACTCGCGGACTATCTCGCGAAACAAGGACACGACGTGGCGTGGTGGACCTCGACTCTCGACCACTGGCACAAAGTGCAGCGGTTCTCTCGAGACACCGCGCTGACGCTGGATAACGGTTGCCGCGTGCATGTACTCCACGCCGTGGGGTACCGAAAAAACATATCTCTGAGCCGTTTGTTGAACCATCGCCTCGTGGCACGCAAGTTCACGCGTTTGGCCGAGAAGGATCTGCCGCCCGATGCCATCTTGTGTTCGTATCCTACACTAGATACAAGCGTCGCCGCCGTTGAATACGGCAGACGGGCGAACGTGCCGGTGGTGCTCGATATCCGCGATCTCTGGCCGGACATCTTCCTCGAATTGGCTCCGGCCCGCACACGTGGCCTGGCACGCTTGGTATTATCGCCGATGTTTTCCCAGGCACGACGAGCCTGCTCCGGAGCGTTTGCCATCACCGGCAACTCTCCCGCGTTCGTCGATTTCGGACTTGCCTACAGCGGGCGCGAGCGCACCGACTTCGACCGCGATTTTCCCTTCGGGTACAACGTGTGTGTGTTCGACAGTGAAACCAGGTCGCAAGCCGTTGCGTTCTGGGAGAAGCTCGGCGTGCGTGAAGGAACCGGCGCGCCGATTGTCTGCTTCTTCGGTTCCATCGGTCACCAGTTCGACTTCGCGACCGTCATCGAGGCGGCGAGACGCATTCAACCGCTGCGCGAAACACAGTTCATCCTGTGTGGCAAAGGGGATCTGCTGGAGAAGTATCGAAAGGAGGCGCGGGATCTCCCGAACGTCATCTTCCCGGGATGGATCGACGCCTCTCAGATCTGGGTGCTGATGGAGATGTCCCAATTCGCACTGGCCCCTTACAAGGACGGCCAAAACTACGAAGGCAATCTCACTAACAAGCCGATCGAGTACCTTGCCGGCGGCCTTCCGATTCTCACCAGCTCGAAGCAGGGGGCGCTGCGAAACCTGCTGGAAGAACACGGTTGCGGCGTTTCCTACGAGGGCCAGTCTGAAAAGCTGGTCGAGTTGGTCTGCCAATTGTCGGATCATCGCGAGCGACACAACAAGATGGTGCAGAATGCTCGCAAGTTGTTCGAGTCGCGTTTCGTCGCATCGAGGGTCTACGGGGAAATGATCGACTATCTGGAACGTATCGCCGTAGAAGGTCGTCGGGTATTGCCCGAGACTGACCGAAAGCGGCTGCCGCGACCATGATCAAACGTGCCTTCGACGTAGCAGTGTCCCTCTTTGGATTGGCGGTGTTGTCACCGTTGTTGATCGTCATTGCGTTGCTCGTGAAACTGACCTCGTCGGGTCCCGTCTTCTTCAAGCAAGAGCGGATCGGACGGCACTTCAGACCGTTCTTCATCTACAAGTTCCGTTCCATGGTGCAAGATGCTCCCGCGAAAGGCGGACCGATCACTTTCGGCAACGATCTTCGCATCACCGGCGTCGGTCGGTTTCTGCGCAAGACCAAGATTGACGAACTGCCGCAACTGGTCAATGTGCTCAAGGGCGACATGAGCCTGGTCGGGCCTCGCCCCGAGGTGCGGGAATACGTGGATATGTTCCGGGAAGACTACCGAGAGATCCTGCAAGTGCGGCCGGGGATCACCGATCTGGCTTCACTCGAGTACAGAGACGAAGCGGCCATACTCGGTCAAGCCGACGACCCGGAGGAAGAGTACGTCAATCGCGTGTTGCCCGAGAAGATCCGTTTGGCCAAAGAACATATCGAGCGGTCGTCATTCCCGTTTGATTTGGCGATTGTTGTCAGGACTCTGTTCAGACTCCTCGGAGACCGGATCGCCGGATAAGGGGCGGCCGCTGATACGCGACTAGAGATAGCAGCGAACAGAAAAACAGAGACTGTTTCTTTGACTCGGGGCATATGATTGTGTAAGCTTAACATGAGTTGTTGTGCGAGAGAACGCCTACCCGTTGCGTATAGAGGCCAGATCGTTTTCCGGGGCGTCGGCGTTTTGGGGCGTCGGCGTTCTGGGGGGAATGCGATGGTTAGTGCAACTGCGACACCTGGCCCGGTCTTATCGAAGTTAATACCGGGTTTCGCCAAGTGGGAGCTATCGGCAAATGACTAAACGGGCTGCTAATACGCAACTGCAAGTGCCGTTCTTCCGACCCTCGATTGGCGAGGCGGAAATCGAAGAGGTTGTGGCCTGCTTGCAGTCGGGTTGGCTGACGACCGGGCCGCGCACGAAGCAGTTCGAAGCTGGTGTTGCCGAGTGCGTCGGCGCAAAACACGCGGTAGCGGTCAATTCCGGCACGGCGGCGCTGCATTTGTCGGTGGAAGCACTGGAGTTGAAGCCCGGTCAAGCGGTGTTGGTACCGACGATGACCTTCGCCGCCACGGCCGAAGTGGTGCGATATCAGGGGGCCGTACCTCTGCTGGTCGATTGTGATCCCGTCACTTTGAACATGGATCTTCAAGACGCGGAAAGGAAGCTGGAAGCGTTCAAGGCAGGGCAGACGCCGCTAGAGGGAAGCCCGGACGTTGTGGGAGTGATTCCCGTTCACGTGGGCGGGTTGATGATGGACATGAACGCCGTTCAGTCGTTTGCCGACCGGCACGGCCTCTGGGTAGTTGAGGACGCGGCACACGCGCTGCCGGCCGCATTCCGACAGGGTCTCGATCAGGGCTGGCAACGTTGCGGAGAGAACTCTGCCGCCACGACGTGCTATTCCTTCTACGCCAACAAGACTATCACGACGGGTGAAGGCGGCATGGTCGTAACCGACCACCAGGAATTGGCGGACCGAATCAGGCAGATGTCGTTGCACGGTTTGTCTCAGGATGCGTGGAAACGCTACTCAGGTAACGGCGCCTGGGACTACCGGATTGTGGCACCCGGTTACAAGTATAACCTTACCGACATTTCAGCCGCCATCGGCGCTCATCAACTAGAGCGGGCCGAAACCATGCGGCGCGAACGCGAAGTAATTGCCCGGCGTTATCGGAGGTCCTTCAGCGAGGTCGAAGAACTCGAACTCCCACCCGATCCACCCGACCGCGTTCATTCCTGGCATCTATTTCCGATCCGCCTGCAACTAGACCGCTTAACGATCGACCGAAACACGTTTATGCAACGCCTGGGCGAACGTGGCATCGGATGCTCGGTGCACTGGCGTCCGCTGCACCTGCATCCGTATTATCAAGAGACATTCGGGTGGCTGCCGGAACATCTCCCGGTCGCTACCAGGCAATGGCGGCGGCTGATCAGCTTACCGATTTTCCCGGGAATGCGGCTAGAAGAACAGCAGCACGTGGTTCAAACGCTACGCGACCTGTGTACGCGTTACGCCGTCGCTGAAGAGCCGGAGTTGGCGCAACGACCAAAGCCTCGCTGAGATTCTCCCTTGTCAATGAACTCCCAAATCTCCTGGCCCGAGGGAAAACGCTTCGCCTTCACTGTGTTTGACGACACGGACGATTCGACTCTGAGCAACACTCGCAGCGTCTACTCCTTCTTGCACGACCGCGGCTTCCGCACCACGAAATCCTGTTGGCCGACCAGCACGGTTGCCGACGAGCGAGCCCACATGGGACAGACGTGCGATGACGCCGACTACTTGCGGTGGCTACTGGAGTTGCAATCGAAAGGGTTTGAAATCGGTTGGCACGGTTCGAGTTGGCACTCAGTGGGACGCGAGCATGTTTTTTCGGCGATGGACAGGTTTGCAGATCTATTCAAGCAATATCCGAGGACCGCAACCAACCACACTCGCAATGCGGAAGGAATGTATTGGGCAGGCTATCGGTTGACCGGATGGCGGAGAATCGCGTACACCCTGCTGACGGGTTTTCGCAACTTGGGAAAGTACGAGGGCCACATCGAGAGTAGCGACTACTTCTGGGGCGACCTCTGCAAGGAAAAGGTCAAGTACTATCGGAACTTCGTCTTTCAGGACATCAATACGCTGAAAGCATGCCCTTTCATGCCCTACCACGACCCCGTCGAGCCCTATGTAAACCACTGGTTCGCGTCCTCCAACGGAGGGAACGTTCGCGATTATAGCAAGTGCATCGCCGAACGTAATCAGGATCGACTCGAGGAAGAAGGCGGCGCCTGTATTATGTACGCACATTTTGCGAGGGGATTTGATGAAGGCGGGAAGCTCAACGAACAATTCGAGACACTCATGGACCGTCTCGCCAAGAAGTCCGGTTGGTTCGTTCCCGTCGGCACGCTTCTCGACTATCTGCTCGAGAAAAATGGGCATCACGATATCACCAATGTTCAGCGGCGGCGTCTGGAACGAAAATGGCTCTTGCAGAAGTTGCTCGTGGGAACGATCTAGCGCGGGCTACACCCGCAACCCAAAGAGACTTGCAGACGTGCGTTTGATCGGCACCAGGTAGCCGAAAACTGTTGCCACTCTCGCCATCGGAGCACGGCGTGACAAAGATACTCATTACCGGTACCGCAGGCTTCATCGGCTTCCATCTCGCCCGGCGATTGTCGGCGCGGGACGATACGGTCGTCGGCGTCGACAACCTCAACGATTACTACGACGTTCAACTCAAGAACGATCGGCTGGCGGAACTCCAGCCACAGCCGAACTTCACCTTTACGAAGCTCGATCTGGCCGACCGCGCCGCCGCCGCGGCATTGTTCGAGGCCGGACGTTTCGATACCGTTGTCCACCTGGCCGCCCAGGCCGGCGTTCGCTATTCGCTGGAAAACCCGCACGCCTACGTCGACGCCAACCTGGTAGCGTTTGCCAACGTGCTCGAGGGTTGCCGGCACACGGGCGTAAACCATCTGGTCTACGCCTCTTCCAGTTCCGTCTACGGTGCGAATACGACGATGCCCTTCTCGGTCCACCACAACGTCGACCACCCGGTGAGCCTCTACGCGGCCACCAAGAAGGCCAACGAACTGATGGCCCACACCTACAGCCACCTGTACCGGCTGCCGACTACCGGATTGCGGTTCTTCACCGTCTACGGGCCGTGGGGACGCCCCGACATGGCGTTGTATCTGTTCACCAAGGCAATCCTCGCCGAGCGCCCGATCGACGTGTTCAACCACGGCAAGATGCGACGCGACTTCACCTACATCGACGACATCGTCGACGGCGTGATCCGTACCATGGACCGTATCCCACGGCCCGATCCAAGCTGGTCGGGTGATCGCCCGGACTCGGGAACCAGCAACGCTCCCTACAAGATCTACAACATCGGCAACAACCGGCCGGTGGAGTTGATGCATCTGATCGAAACACTGGAAAGCTGCCTGGGCAAGAAGGCCCGGAAGAACATGCTGCCGATGCAGTCGGGCGACGTGTCGGCGACTTACGCCGACGTCGACGACCTGGTTCGCGACGTGGGCTTCAAGCCCGCCACGCCGATTGAGGAAGGCGTCGCAAGGTTCGTCAAGTGGTACCGCGAGTATCACCGGATTTGACGACGCCTTTTGCGCGGCTGGCACTTTTCACGCATTACCTGGGAGACGAGCGATGCTTACCGCCAATGATATCACCGCGCTGATCTTTGAAGCGATTGACGAATTCAATGCCGAACAAGACGAAAGCAAGCGCTTGGAAAAATCCCCGGAAACCGTGATCTTCGGCCGCGGTACCGTGCTCGACTCGCTCGACGTAGTCAACCTGATCGTAACGATAGAGGGAAAACTGGCGGACGAGCACGAGACCTTTCTGACGCTGGCCAACGAGAAAGCCATGTCGCGCAAAGTCAGCCCCTTCCGCACGGTCGAATCCCTGGCGGCCTACGTAGAGGAACTGCTTCGGGAGGAGAGCAATGAGTGATCCCGCCGTTGTCCTGATAACCGGCACGCGCAAAGGAATCGGCCGCCACCTGGCCGAGCACTACGCCGCCGGCGGCTATCGGGTCGTCGGTTGCAGCCGCAAACCGATCGATTACCAACTGGACAACTACGAGCACCACTGCCTGGACGTCACCGACGAACCGGCGGTGGCACGGTTGTTCGGCGCCGTTCGTTCCGCCCACGGAGGTCTCGACGCGCTGATCAACAACGCCGGCATCGCCTCGATGAATCACGCCCTGTTGACGCCGCTGGACACTGCCCGGCAAGTTCTAGAAACGAACGTTCTCGGCACTTTTTTGTTCTGCCGCGAGGCCGCCAAGCTGATGAAGAAACGTGGGAGTGGACGCATAGTGAACTTCTCTTCCGTGGCCGTGCCGTTGAAACTCGAAGGCGAAGCGGTCTACGCCGCATCCAAGGCGGCGGTGACCACGTTGACCGAGATCCTCGCCCGAGAACTGGCGCCGATGAACGTCACCGTAAACGCCGTCGGCCCCACGCCCATCAAGACCGACCTCATCCGATCCGTGCCCGAGGAGAAGCTCGAGGCAATCGTTCGCCGCCAGGCGATTGCGCGATTCGGCCGGCTACGCGACGTCGTGAACGTGGTCGATTTCTTCCTCCGGCCGGAAAGCGATTTCGTCACCGGGCAAACGATTTTCCTCGGAGGCGTCTGATGTTCATCAACTTCTTGTTAGACGTCTTCCGCGAGAACCCCGACGGCGAGGCGATCGTCTGGCACGACCGGGCGTTTTCGTACGGCTATCTCTTGGAAAAGGTCAAGAATCTCCAGGACGTGCTTTCCCGCGAGGACATACCGCGGGGATCGGTGGTCGCCTTGGAGGCGGACTTCTCGCCCGCGGCCGCGGCCCTGTTTCTGGCGCTGCTGGATCACTGCTGTGTTTTGGCGCCGTTGACCTCCTCGGTACGAAAAAGGCGCGAGGAGTTCATCGCAATCGCCGAGGCCGAGATCGCCGTTACCATCGACGCTGACGACCGGCTGGACGTTGTTCGATTGGACGTCGCGGCTTCGCACCCGATCTATCAACAGTTGCGCGAGCAGGGTCATCCGGGCCTGGTGCTGTTCTCCTCCGGCTCGACGGGCGAACCGAAGGCCGCGGTGCATGATTTTGCCCCGCTGCTGGAGAAGTTCCAGGTGCGGCGGCATCGTCTGCGCACGATCTCCTTCTTGCTGTACGATCACATCGGCGGCATCAACACGATGCTTTACGTGTTTTCCAACGGTGGCTGCCTGGTGACCGTGCCGGACCGCTCGCCCGACGGAGTGCTGCGGGCCTGCTCGCGGCATCGGGTCGAATTGCTCCCTACCACGCCCACGTTCCTTAACCTGATCCTCATCAGCGAGGCCTACCGGCGCTACGACCTCGGTTGCCTGCGAACGATCACCTACGGCACCGAACCGATGCAAGAGAGCACGCTGAGGCGCGTCTGCGAGGTCTTTCCCGACGTCCGCGTGTTGCAGACCTACGGCCTGTCGGAGGTGGGTATCCTGCGGTCGAAATCGCAGAGTTCCGACTCGTTGTGGGTGAAGATCGGCGGCGAAGGCTTCGACACCCGAGTGGTAGACGGGGTTTTGCACGTCAAGGCCCGCTCGGCGATGCTGGGCTACTTGAACGCGCCGAGCCCCTTTAGCGCAGACGGCTGGATGAACACCGGAGATCGCGTCGAAGTCGACGGCGAGTACATCCGCTTCCAGGGACGCGAATCGGAAGTGATCAACGTGGGCGGCGAAAAGGTGTTTCCGGCGGAAGTCGAGAGCGTAATACTCGACATGGACGACGTCGCCGACGCCGTGGTCTTCGGCGAGGACCATCCGATCGTCGGACAGATCGTTTGCGTCCGAGTGACGCTGCGGTCGGAGAAGCCGGCGAAAGCATTCGTGGCCGAACTGAAGAAGTTCTGCCGAGAACGCTTGCGGCGATACAAGGTCCCGGTAAAGGTCGAAATCTCCCAAGACTATCAGCACGGCAGCCGTTTCAAGCGAATGCGCCGCCGCGACGCGTAGCGGCCCGTCGAGAACGGGTATTGCCCGGTGGAAGACCACGTAAGCGTTCAAATCGAGCGATATTCCGGAGACCACGAAGACCTCGTGCAAGCATTCAATCGCCGGCTGGGGGCGGCAGCTTCCCCGTTCCGGTTTCCCGAGTGTCACGTTCCGCAGTGGTTGCCTCGAAGGGCGGACTTTCCACTCTACCAGGAGTGCTTTCTGGCGGTAGACGCGCACCGAGAGGTCCGTGGCGGATACATCCTCAAGCACCAGGAGTTCTACTGCAACAGCAAGATCATCCGGATTGCCGACTATCAACTCCCGCTTTCCGAAGGGATAGTAGACGGCAAATACAACTTCGTCGGCCTGCGACTGTTGACCAACGCGCTGAGCAGGCAGAAGTCTCTTTTCGCGATGGGTATCGGGGGCCTCCGAGATCCGCTATCCCGCATGCTAAAGGCCATGCGGTGGCAGATTGAAAGGGTTCCCTTCTTTTTCCGCGTGCTTCACCCCAACGCGTTCCTGCGCAATGCCGTGCCCTTGCGGCGTTCAACCGCGGGACGTCTGGCCTGTAGCCTGTTGGCGTCGACGGGCCTGGGCTGGTTGGCAGTCAAGGGACTTCAGCTCGGGGGAAGGCGCCGCCGCTTGCCTCGCTCAATAGACGTCGAGGAAGTCGCGGAGTTCTCTCCCTGGGTCGACGAAGTCTGGGATCGCTGCAAGGACCACTACGCCCTGGCAGCGGTCCGTGATTGCCGGGTGCTTCGCACCCTCTATCCGGCCGGCGACCCTCGCTTCATTCGCCTGAAGATCACGCGTGACGGCAGCGCCGCCGGTTGGGCCGTGGTGATGGCCACGGCCATGGCCGACCACAACTACTTCAAGGACATGAAAGTCGGCACGGTCGTGGACTGTCTGGCGGCGCCGGACGACGCAACGTCGGTTGCCGCATCGGCGATGAACGTCTTGGAGTCTCAGGGTGTTGATCTGATCGTCTCGAACCAGTCGCACGCCGCCTGGTGCAACGCGCTAAGGCAATGCGGATGCCTTAACGGGCCGTCAAACTATCTCTTTGCAGCATCGCCGCATCTTGCCAAGATAATCGGCCCGCTAGAGAGCAATCTCTCCTCATTTCACTTCAACCGTGGTGACGGCGACGGCCCGATCAACTTGTGATACCGACCATCCTAGTCCGCTGATGGCAACCGACAGAATAAGTTCTGGCCGCTCGATCTTCACGTATTCGTCGGCCATGCTCCTCTCCCATTTCTTCCGCCTGATTCAAGGGCTAATCGTGGTCAAGCTCATGGAGCCGGCCTTAATGGGGCTCTGGTTGGGGATCCAATTGATATCCGCGTATGGCATGCACACGCATTTCGGCATGTTGAACGCGCTGAACAGGCAGATTCCTTTTTGGACGGCCAAGGAGGACCACAAACGCGTCGAGCAGATCGAGGCCGTCGGCCGTGCCGACATGTTGCTGGTGGGGGCGCTGTGGGTCGTCGTAATCACCGCGGTGTGTATCCTGGGGGGATTCGATCGAAAAACGACGGTAGCCGTATTTGCAACCGGGCTCGTGACTGCCATAACCCTAAACAGCGAGTACTATTCGTCCCTTTTCAGAAGTCACCATCGCTTCGGAACGCTTGGCGCAGTGAAGCTGATCCAGTCGGTTCTCCTGCTCGTCGGCCTGCTGCTTGTGTACCGCTGGGGTTTCTACGGGCTTTGCGTGCGTGCCGTGGCAGTCGCTGCTCTGTGTTTCGGGGCTTCCGTGCTGCTGTATGCCCGGCCCGTCGGTATCAAGCTGGAATGGAGGGAAACGGCCGGCTTGCTCAAAATCGGGCTGCCGATTGTAGTGTTGGGGTATGCAATCGTCCTTTCAACCACACTCGACAAGGTCCTCATCCTCACGTTTCTTGGGCGGGAACAACTGGGGTTTTACGCCCTATGTATCGCCGCGGGTAGTGTCGTCAGCCTCTTCCCCCAGACAATCGGCCAAGTGTTCTATCCCAGAATGATCGAATTGTACGCGAAAAGTGGCATAACGCGTCCGCTCATATACACCTGCGCAAAGGCCTCACTCCTTGCCGGGACCTTGGCCGGCATCGCTTGTACTGCAATGTTTTTTGTTATCCCATGGGTAGTCGAAAACTACTTGGAGAAGTACACACCGGGGATCCCGGCAACGCGAGTTGCACTCTTGGGGTTTTTCTTTTCTGCTTTGGGTGCGGGCCCGCAGTACTTTTTCATAGCGGTTTTCCAGAAGAGACGACAATTGTGGATTCTGCTCATTAGCGCGGGGCTGCTGTTCTCGGCGGGCTACTGCCTTTCGCGATACGGGCTGGTCGGCATCGCGTGGTCCATGGTGATTGCGTGCGCGTTCCTTACCGTTGGATACTGGGTGCTCGTTTTATTTGCCGCAAGAAACATCTCGCCGCATCCTGAGTACCGTCACGTGGAAGAGCCTCCTACGTCGCTTGGTGAACAGTAACGGTCGTCACCTGGGTAGTTCCATGTTCCAGGGTTCGATAGCCGATACGCATTGTCCCGCAAGCGAAACACCCATCGCGACAACGTCGGTGAAAAAAGGCAGCCGGGACGTGGCCGCGCGCCTGGTGGGCGTTCGGCACGGCGAGTATCAACATAAAGAAAGAAGAAGTCCTTCATGTCTAGAACATCAGACGCTCACGTACTAGACTCGGAAAGCGGGGTATGGAAACCTCGCAAAACCGATCGTGAATTCACGTACTCGGACGGTATCGATAAGGAAGAATATATTGCCGGAGCTATTCGCAATGCTTGCGACCTGTCGACGGGTTCCGTCGAACTTGCACGGGCAATCGTAGACTGGCCCACATTGGCCCACCTCAGCCGCAGCCGCGCGAACCTCCTTCGCCCCCTCGAGGCCCACCTAAAAGGGAACGTGTTGGAAATCGGTTCCGGATGCGGTGCGATCACTCGGTACTTGGGTGAGTGTGCTGCGTCTGTCGTGGCGGTCGAGGGCAGTCCACGACGAGCGGCGATCACCGCAAGTAGATGTCGCGATCTTCCGAACGTTAGCGTGTATTGCGACAATATCGCGACGTTCAAAACCGACACCGCGTTTGACGTGGTGACCCTGATCGGGGTGCTCGAATACAGCCGGCGAGTTCTTGACGGAGAACATCCCGTTCAGGACATGCTGGCACACTGCCACCACCTCTTGAAACCCGACGGGCTTCTGGTCATCGCCATAGAAAACCAACTCGGGTTGAAGTACTTCGCCGGCGCGCCTGAAGATCACGGGAACCCACCGTATCATGGAGTCATGGACCTGTATACGCCCCAGTCGGTGGTAACGTTCGGTCGCCGGGAACTCACACAACGTCTTCGGCAGAGCGGTTTTGCGCATGCCGGCTTCCTCTACCCCTTGCCCGACTACAAACTGCCGCAAATAGTCCTTCACGACGCGGCGTTTGAAGAACCGCTGGATTTTCTCGGCATGTTGCATGCGGCCAATGACTCGCGCGGCGACGTCGAACGAGTCTTTGCGGAAGAAGCGACATGGCCGGTCCTGGTCCGCAATGGTTTGGCACGGGATTTCATGAATTCCTTCCTGGTGGTTGCATCCAAGTCCACGCCGCCGCCAATCGACCCGGCGGATCGGGTGCACTTCTACGCCGGTGAACGGGATCGCGCGTTCAACAAGGTAACGCACCTTCGGCATGAAGACTCCGGCCTGATTGTGCGACGGGAAAGACTAGACGAGGAACAATACGACTCTCGCGGGAAGTACTCCCACGTGGTTGAGGACGAACCTTTCTTTGCCGGTGAACTCTACGTCAGCGAACTGGTGCGAATTGTCAATCGCGCGGGTTGGACGGCCGAAGACGTCGCCGTGTGGGCCAGGCCATGGCTTGAGTTCCTCTCGGCAAACGCACTTCGCGCGAACGAAGGTGACAGCCGTGCGACGCGGGGTCCCGAAGATCCGCTGCTGCCCGGCAAATTCGTTGACTGCACTCCTTTCAACGTGGTTAGGTTGCCCGACAATACACTGCAACCCTTCGATTTGGAATATGTGGCCAAGGAACCCTTGCCGCTGAGCTTTGTTGCGTTTCGGGGTCTGTACGTCTCCCTGGGGAAGCGTCTCACGGTTGCCCGGGGAAAAGCCACGCCTCGAATCGCCAACTTGATCTTGGAAGTTATGAAGCTATCCGGGTTTCCGATCAGCAGGCGGCAAATGCGAACTGCCATCGCGCGCGAGATCGAGTTTCAGGAATTCGTCGACACGGGCAGTTCACGGCCGATGTCGAAAACTCTGCGTAGAGTCGGAATAGCCCGCACGGCAATGTCGATGGCCCGCAGAAGGCTACGGATGCGAGCGAGCAGAAGACCCGCGTCCCGGGCTGGAATGGGCCTTGGCAGACTCGCGCGGATCCTCCGCGTCGCACTGAAATGGGTGTTGCAGAGATGTCCGTGAGCGATTTGCGGCTCCTCCGTGAACCGACACCGTCAACGCCATGGGGGAAAGTGTCGCCGTGACCGCCCAGGCTGAACTGGCGGACTACGCCGCAAGGCCCAGCCGTACGTCATCCGCGTGCAGGGCATACTAATCGCCCGCTCGCATGAGAGGCGGCACACTGAAGCTCCTGTCGGCAGTCGCGAAAGACGGACCGGCGCGGGACGGGCGCCTTCTCAGAAGTATCGATTGACAGAGATCTGCACCTCGGCGTCAAAGGGCCGGTCGGGGTCGTCATCGAACGGAAAGACACCGCCGACACGGAGCGTTGTGTGCCGGGCAAGTTCGGCGTGCAGGCCCACGGTCAACTGGACTGAGTCGACGCGGTTGAGCGTGTTTCCGAATGTAAACGTGGTGCCTGCAATCGTGGTGGGGCCCAGGAGATCGGCATCCTGAAGCGTGCTCGTGTAGTGGAATTCGACGACGGGGGCCAGCCCCGTAACTAGTAGCGCATCGGGGTTGCGGTACAGCCAGCGGCCGACGGAGAAGTCCAGGTGCAGCAGGGTCTGTTCGGTTAGTACGCCGAACGTACCCGAAACGGGGACCGTGCTGTCGCTATAGTCCACGCGATTGGCTCCCGTGGGCACATCGATTTGCAGAAATCCGTGGTAGAAGAGGTAGTCGTTTGGCGCCCTCAAGAAACCGATAAACGGTGACAGGTGAACCGCGTCGTTGTGTAAGGTGAAGCTCGTGGTGATTGCGCGACCGTGGACGTCGCTGCCGGTCGGTGTGTCGATTGAAAGGCCCGCCACCCACGCAGTCGTATCGGTTGCCATAAGCTGCCGCTTCACCGTGACTGCCAGATTGCCCATTTCTTCGCCACCGGCGCTGAGCTTGTTAGTGGTAAAATGGTATCGATCGACTATCGGCAGCCGCACGTCTACCGACCACAAATCGTCCAGAAGGCTCTTCTCGAAGCCAAGGGTGTACCGGTCGACCGAGAAATCCCAAGCAGGAAAGGGACCCGTGTAGTCGATGTCGGCGCTGAGTGCGTTGTGGAAGTGGTTGAACATGAAGTAGACCCGATCCATCGTGAGGGCCTTGTTGTTCTCCGAGATCTTCAGCCGCCGCGCGCCCCCGGCGGTGGGGGTGTCGGCCACGCCACTCCATGCACCGGCAGTGGCCACGACTTGGCCGCCGTGGTTGAAGAAGTCGCCGAACATGTTCGGTACGCTGGCTAACCGAAGGATGGGGCTGCGACGCGTATCTCCCGAGCGCTCGGCACGGCGGTCGGGCGCTCGTCCGTCTCGCGGCGTTGGGCGGGTATCTACAGCCGGTCCGGGGACCCGGGGTTGGCCATCTGGTCCGACACGCTCTTGGTCCAATCCTTCCCGGTTAGACGGAGCAACAGCAGGCGACTCAAGTTCCGGTGAGACGACTGACGGAGTGCCCGGCTGATCAGCCACCTGGGCCCGCGCGACTGACTCTACCGACAACCAAAGCGCGGCCGCCGACAGGACGACTAGTGGCAGCCTCCACAACTCAAGCGATACGGCGTGGGCCGCGTTGTCTCGTCCATGGGCTCCAGAGGATTGGGCCGTTTGTGATTGCACGTGTCTTCCCTGCTTTGTGCTGTTTACCGTCTGAGGAGGATCCAACCGGAGCGGTGCCCTCCGGTGCCAGATGTATCGGTCGAAGGAGCCGACGCAAATGAGGGAATCAGGCCCGGCAGCGCAGCGGGGCCGTCTGTTGGCCGTCTGTTGGCCGTCTGATGCCTGATACGCAAAAATTGAGGCCACAAGGGCACAGGACTGAGATTCCGTACGACGCACGATAGTCCTAATCGTTATAGTCCGTATTATGCACATATTCCGAAAAACCCTTCTATCCGGTCTCGGTCATGGAGGCCGGAATCCCAACGCACTGACCGTCGGGTAGTCACAACGCTGAGGATTGGTCCTGCTGATGCCATGACGGTGTGCACAGCCACCGACAGGCGATCAAACACCCCTCTGTTGGTCCAATTCCGCTCGCGATCTCCGGCCAACGCCGCGCAGCGCAACCGTGTGGCACTTCTCCGAGCACAACGGCCCACCTGGGGGGTTCTGCAAAAAGTTTGACCGCTTTCAGGCCGCCACGGCAATTGACAGATTGAGGTCAAACAAGATGTGTCGCGCCGTTGCGACGAACTCCCCTTCAGCACAAGGAGAAAGCCATGTTGTGCACAAGATTCAGAGTGTATGTCGTTTGTTTTGCCGTTGCAGTACTTCTGGCGGCCGTTGCGGAAGACCGAAGCTTCGGGGCTTCGCGCTCCCCTCACACGTCCGGCAAGACGTCTGCGTCCAAGACGGGGCCCCCCAGTTTCCGCAGGGCGAGGACCACGCCGCCTTCCAGCTCGCAGAAGGTCCAGAGATTCACCCCCTCCGTTCCGCGCGGCCCGACGTCCAGCGTTCGGAAGCTGCCGCCGACGTACGAGGTTATGAAACCCGCCAATGCAAAGACGCTGTCACCGCGGCAACTGGCCGTGCCATCTAGCAAAGCGAAATCGCTGCCGTCGAAGAAGTTCGTGGTGTCGCCCTACAAGACAAACACCGTACCCTCCCAATTGGTGCCCAGAACGCTGCGTAGCCCGAGCAAGCTGCCGCCGGCCGGCAAGTTCGACACCCGCAAGTTGCCGCCCAACCTCAATTCGTCGATTCGCCGGCTCGATCGTGGAAAGCTCCAGCCTTCTTTGGCCGGCGACGGAAAGAAACCCGTGGCCAGCAACATGGTCCCGCGGGTTCTTGAGCCTGGGCTAGTTCTGTCCGGCAAGTCTGATGCTGGGAAACTGGAGAAGAGTCGCAAGATGTCACAGCTCTTGAAGCATGAATCTTCGTCATCGTCTAAGCCTCTCTACAAGAAGAAGACCGACGCAGCCGCTAAGAAAGGAGACGCCGTCAAGAAGAAGGCGCCCCCTTCCAAGCCGCTTTCCAAAGGAGATCCGGAACCTTCCGGCACCGAGGGCGAACCTGTACCCAAAGGCACGATCACGACGGACGAAGACGGCAATCAAACCTTCGAAGGAACCCTGGATGAGCAACTGGCCGTCGCAAACGGCGGAACGTACGAATGGGACGATGA